>ENA-UOUL01000017-UOUL01000017.1-bioreactor-metagenome-genome-assembly--contig:-NODE-17-length-239403-cov-8.925984_pt1 | contig 239403 bp, 199 predicted proteins | sample MGYA00249838_ERZ747220 | MGnify/ENA primary metagenome ERZ747220 (study PRJEB28778, sample SAMN05720191) | bioreactor metagenome | isolation source: Anaerobic biogas reactor | place: USA:Washington... | reverse complement strand
GGACGTGCGGGAAGAAGATGATCTCCGCCCCCTTCACGGCCAGGGTGCGCGCCGTCTCCGGGAAGGAGTTGTCCAGGCAGGTCATGATGCCGATGCGGCCGAAGTCCAGGTTGAACACGGGCAGCACATCGCCCGGCACGTACCCGGCGTCGAGCTCGGGTTGGGTAAGGTGCACCTTGAAGTACTGCCCCACCAGGCTGCCATCTCGACCCAGGATCACTGCCGTGTTCCTCCGAACTCCCTCTACCACGCCGGCGACGGGCGCGATCACGTACATCCGGTTCTCGGCTGCCACCGCGGCCAGGTCAGCGATCACCGGGCCGGGCACGTCCTCCCAACTCGGGAAGGTAGCCCCGTAGGTTGAGAACACCTCGGGGAGGCAGGCGATGTCGCACCCCCGCTGGCCCGCCTCCCGGAGATAGGCGAGGGCATGCTCTAGGTTGCCGGCCCGGAGCGCCGCCACGTCGTCACCCTCCGGCGGCGGGAGTTGCAGCGCGGCGATTCGGACACTACGTGACATAGACTACCTCCATACCTCCGGCCGTTCGAGCCGGAGCTCGAAAAGGACTGGACGTCGTGCGCCCACGCACCTGCGCGGCTGATGATCGGACCCCCCTAGATCCACCGCAGCAAGAACGGGACCGCGGCTTCCACGTCCATCTCGTGGCCACCCTCGTGCAGGTCCAACTCGATGCGCTCGCCCAGACCCAGGCGACGGTAGTGGGCGGCCGCCTCCTCGAACTCCTCGACCACCCAGGGCCACCAGCTGATGGCGTCGCATTTCCCCGTCTGCACCTGCAGCGGCCGGGGGCAGATGAGCGACGTCAGGTCGCTGTCGGCGAACTCCCGCAGCCATCCCGGGATGAACACGTGCTCGGTATCGGCCGATAGGAAGCAGGTATGCCGCGGATCGTCCACCACCATCTTCTCCACCCGCTTGTTGAACCAGGCGGTGCTGATGCCGGCCTTGAACCGAGGCTCCAGCGGCAGGGTGAACATGACGTAGGCGCCGCCCATGCTGATGCCCCACATCGCCATGCGGCCGGCGTCTAGGTCAGGCCGTGTCTCCACGTAGTCCAGCAACTTGGCCGTCTGCTGGATCTCCAGCCCGAACACGGTGCCGCCTAGCATCAAGGAGAGGCGCTCCAGGCGCGCCCTCGGAGCCGCATCGACGACGTTAATGGGGGCGAGAACGGCAAAGCCCGCCTCCAGCAGGGCGAAGGCGCAGCTGTGGTAGGTGTTGGCCGGATCCCCCAGTCCGAAGACCTTCTCCGGACCCCCCGACATCCCATGCTGCAGAACCACCACGGGGAAGGGAGCCGTCCCCGACTTGGGCATTGCCAGGATGGCGCGCGCCTTCAGGTGACCGAAGAAGGGGAGAATCACCCAGTGTGCTACGGCCGTCTCGGTCTCGAAGATCGGCAGTAGATCGGCCTCCAGACCGGGCTCGGGGACCCCGAACCATCCCACAGCCCGCCGCCACCGGTCGCGGTTCGGCTCGGTTGAGGCAACGAAGGCTTCCACCGATGAGTAGTCGCAGTGCCACAGCCCTGGTCGCCGGTCGGCGAGAGCAAGCGACTCGGCGCGCAGGAAGTCCTCCATCTCGTGACGGTAGAGGCGCTGGGTGTCCGCGATCACCCGGACCACTTCTGCCTCACCCATCTCGTTTGCTTGACTCCAGATGCCGCGCATGTCGCTCCTCCTTCGATTGAGCTCTGCCGGACAACTAAGCGACTGCCCGAGCCGTGGCTCGGGCAGTCATAGAATCGCTAGTTGGGGCTAGAGAACTAGGCCTGTTCCGCCCACCACTCGTCAAGAACGGTCTGGATGCCGTCATGCGCCGTCTGCGTGGCAGTCTCGGCGTCCATGGTCTCCTCTACGGACCAGAAGGCGCTCAGCGGGTCGCCGATGGCGGTGGTCAGCTTGCCTGCGGACGGGTGCGCGTTCATCGGAACAGCGAAGTCCGCCGACTTGAGGAAGGCAGCGATGTTGGCCGGCTTCTTGGACGGATCCATGAACGCCTCGGACTCAGCGATGGACTTGCGACCGGGCACAACGTGACCTTCCGAGGCCGCCCAGGTGAGAAGCTCCGGTCCGCTCGCCCACTTGATGAAGTCCCAGGCCTCTTCCTTCTTGTCGGTGGTTCCGACTATGAAGAGCTCCTCCGTCCACATGCCAGTGCCGCGGTGATCGCCGTCCGACCAGTTCATGATGGGCAACGGCACGATGTCCCAGTCAAACTCCAGCATGCGGGCCGGCTCCAGGAACCAGGAGCCGCCGGCGTACATGCCGATGCGACCCGCCTCGAACATGGGCATCTGTCCCTGCTCGGCCGTAACTGTCGGCGGCGCCGCGATCTTGTCCACGTTCCAGAGGTCCTTCCAGAGCTGGACGATGTGGACGCGTAGATCGGAGTGGAACTGGGATTGCCGCCACTCCTCGTCGGCCATGGGACCGGCGATGTAGAGCGGGGCGTAGTAGCTGCCCTGGTCCAGCAGGCATCCGTAGGTGTTGTTGTCCGGATCCGAGATGGCAGCGCCCATCTGCTTGAGGTCGTCCCAAGTCCAATCGTCGGTGGGGTAAGCCGCGCCGGCGTCGTCGAAGAGCTGCTTGTTGAAGTAGATCAAGGTCACGGTGAAGCCCTGCGCCATAACCTGATGCTGGCCCTGCCAAGTGGTGGCCTCAAGGAGCTTCGGGTAGTAGTCATCGATCTGGACATCGGCGGCATCGCGCTCGATGAAGTCGTCCAATACTAGCAGGTTCTTGTAGAGCTGCTGCCAACCGGCGCCCAACCAGCCGCAGTCGGGCGGAGTGCCGCCGGCGATGGTGATGGTGAGCTTCTCGACAGCGTTCGTGTTGTACATGGGCTCGATCTCGATGTTGGGGTTGTTCTCCATGTACGTGTTGATGATGTACTCGCCGTAGCGTGTCTTCTCGGGCGTGTACTGCGGCCACTCGAAGACGAGCTTGGTCTTGCCGGCCGCAGCCGGAGCGGGGGCCGAGGTCTCTGCAGGCGCCTGCGTGGCGTCCGCAGCCGGTGCGGGTGTAGCAGCGCCGCAGGCAGCCAGTGCAGCGCTGCCGGCCAGGGTTAGCCCTAGCCCGCCGGTGACCTTGAGAAGGTTTCTTCTAGTCCACGTACGCATCTCGATCCTCCTCCGCAAAGATAGTCGAGAATGGCCGATCGATGGATGAAGCGGCGGTTCCGATCAGGCCTTCATCCCGCTCATGACGACACCCTCAATGAAGTACCGCTGGGCCAGGAAGTAGACGACGATCGGAGCAATGGCCACCATCACAGTGGCCGCCATAAGGTAGTTCCATTCCACGCTGAATGGTCCCTTGAACCGGTACAGGCCCACCGCCAGTGTCATCTTCTCCGATGAGTGAAGGTAGATGAGCGGTCCGAAGAAGTCGTTCCAGTGCGCCACGAACTGGAAGACGGCGATGGCGCCCAAAGCCGGCTTGCAGAGCGGGAGCAGGATGTTCCAGAAGATGCGAAAGTTGCTGCAGCCGTCGATCTTGGCGGCGTCGTCCAACTCAAAGGGCAAAGTCATGAAGAACTGCCGCAGCAGGAAGATGTTGAAGGCGCCGCCCCCGAAGAAGGACGGGATGATGAGTGGCCAGAGGGTGTTGATCATCCCCAACTCGCGGAAGATTATGTAGACGGGAATGAGGGTAACCCAGCTGGGGAGCATCATCGTCGCCAGAACGATGATGAAGATGACGTCGCGGCCAGGAAAGCGCAACCGGGCGAAGGAGTAGGCGGCCAGCGACGAGGTCGCGATGGCGCCAACCATGGAGAGGCTGGTGATGAGCACCGTGTTCTTCAGTAGCACCGGGAAGTTCATCACCCGCAGGGCGGTCGTGTAGTTCTCCCAGATGATTGGCTCCGGGATCCATTGGGGCGGGTACATGAACACGCGACCGGATTCCTTCAGCGAAGTCGAGAGCATCCACATGAAGGGCAGAATGAAAACCACACTGCCCGCGATGAGGAGCACTGAGAAGAAGATGGTCGGCAGAATGCGCCGCTTGCTTCTGTAGGTTTTCGTCTGCGCCGGCCGACTCACGATCACGCCCGCTTCAGTGGCCACAAAGATCCCTCACCGTGTTCAAGGAATGAAGAACGATCATGCTGACACTCTCACCCTTCCTCACTTCCTGAGCGTCCCCTCGTAGAACACCCACATGGGAGATGAGCGGATAACGACCAGGGTAAGCACGAGGATCACCGCGAAAAGGATCCAGGCCAGCGCTGAGGCATAGCCCATCTCGAAGTACTGGAAGGCGTTCTGATAGAGGTAAAGGGCGTAGAACAGCGTCGCGTTGTTGGGCCCGCCCGAGGTGGCGATGAACGCCTGGGCGAACGTCTGCAGCGAGCCGATGACGCCCATGATCAGGTTGAAGAAGATGGTAGGCGTCAGCATGGGTATGGTAACGTGCCAGAATCGGCGGGTAGTCCCTGCGCCATCCATCTCCGCCGCCTCGTAGAGGTGGTCGGGGATGTTCTGCAGCCCGGCGAGGAAGATGATCATGCGCGCCCCTACGCCCCAGAGGCTCATGATGATCAGCCCGGGTAGCGCCCACACCTGGCTCTGGAACCATAGCGGCCCCTCGACGCCGAACAGACGCAGGAACGAGTTCAGGAGCCCATAGGCGGGGCTGAAGATCCACATCCAGATGAGGGTCAGTGCCACGCCGCCCAACAGCGAGGGCAGGTAGAAGGCGGTACGGTAGAAGCGGATCCCCGGGACTTTCTGGTTCAGGAGCATTGCCACCAGCAGCGCCAGCACCAGTCCCAGCGGTACCGACACCAGAGCGTAACGGAACGTGACGCTGAGCGAAATGCCGAACTTCGGGTCGTTAGTGAAGAGCTTGGTATAGTTGTCGAGCCCCACCCACTTGGACGCCTCCAGCAGGCTGTAGTCCGTGAAGCTGAAGTACAGCGAGGCGATCATGGGACCGATGGTGAAGATGAGGAACCCCAGAATCCAGGGCAGGATGAACAAGTAGCCGTCCACCTTCTCGCGCGTGGTGGCGGTCATGCCCCGGTAGGTGCGAGTTTGGGCGACCATCGACACTGGCGACTTCCCTCCGATCTTAGCATAGGGCGGCCGCGCCGCCCCCAGGTTCGCTCATGGTGTTCAACTGTATTATGGGTCTGCCGCCTGAGGCGGGTCTGCCACGATCCTGCCAACAGCCTGCCAAGCCGGTTTGCACCCGTCGGGCCCGCCTGGCTACCATATCCCCAGGGCGTGCTCGCTCCGCGCCCGCTGAGGGTTCCGGCCCCGATGGACGACGCGACAATCCATCCCGAGACCGTACGGTGGCTCCTCACTCACATTGAGGACAGCGCTGCTCTAGCGGGGAGCCCGCTGCTGGAGCGCCTGCCGGCGCTTGCCGGCGCCGAGCCCTACAGCCGTGCCCATACCATCCGCACCCTGGTGCTGGACAGCATCGAGTCGCTTCGGCCGGCGCGTCGCCTGAGTCGCCGCAGCGACGAAGCCCGTGCCTACAACGCTCTGTGGCTACGCTACGTCGACGGCTTGGGCGTCCTGCAGGTAGGAGAGGAGCTCGCCCTCAGCGAGCGCCAGACTCACCGCGAGCTACGTGCCGCTGAGGCACGCCTCGCCGAGGTCCTCAACGCCCGCCTGAGCCAAGAGGCGGTTCCATCGCCCGCCTCCAGCCGAACCGACGACTCCTCCGACGATGCTGTGGCTATGCGTCCAGCGCCGGTAGACCTGCAGGAGCTGGTCGAGGACGCTCTCTCCACGGTGGCCGCCCTAGCCGAGACGGTAGGCGTGGGGGTGGTGGTGGAGCCCGGCACCCCGCCGGGCACGGCCTACGCCGACGCCGGGGTGCTGCGCCAGTGGCTGATACAAGCGATCAGCCTGGCCTTGCAGGCAGCGTCCGGTCCCCAGGTACGCCTCGCATTCCAGTCCTCCGTCGCAGGCGCCACCGTGTCGGTGGTGTTCTCCGCTGATGCCGGTACCTACAGCCGCGAGGCCTTCGCCGGGCTGGAACGGTTGGCGCTTACCCTGCGCGCTGAGCTGGAGATGGATCGAGGAGCGGACGATCTGGTGTCGCTGCAGCTAACGGTGCCGGCGGCCAGGAGGCGTTCGGTGCTGGTGGTGGAAGACAACCCGGCTGCCGTCGAGCTCTACCGCCGCTACCTGGAGCCGCTGGGGGAGTGGACCGTAGTGCCGGCCGACGACCCACGCCAGGCCTACGAGCTGGCCCGCGCTATCCAGCCCGCCGTGGTGCTCCTGGACCTGCTCATGCCCGGCACAGATGGCTGGACGATCCTCAACCTGCTCCATGCGAGCGACGACACCAAGGACATCCCCGTCATCGTCTGCTCCGTCTTCCACGATGCCCTGCTCGCCGAGGCGCTGGGAGCCAAGGCCCACCTGCGCAAGCCGGTGTCTCAATCGGAGTTGCTGTCCGCCGTCAGCCGGTGGGCTCGCTAGCGAGGTAGTCGCTGCGCACTCCGGCCAGGACCGAGCGCAGCACCGTCAGCACCTCCGAGTCCTGTAAACCACTTCGCTTGAGCAGCGAGAGCTGATGCCCCCGATCACCGGCAACGGCAGAGGTTGCGCCGGTGACGGCGATGAGGGGCACCGATGCGAACTCCGGCGTCGCCTTGACTTGACGCGCCAACGACGGCCCGTCCATGGGCTCCATCACCATGTCTACCAGGATGACGTCCGGCTGAGCGGAGGCGAGCTTGCCGAGCGCCTCCTCGCCGTCATAGGCCGACTGAACCAGGTGGGGCGAGCCGGCAGTCATAAGCATGCGACGCACCAACTGCACGAAGCCCGGATCGTCGTCGACCACCAGCACCGAGCCCTGCGGGGCAAACTGCGTCACCGTCGCCAGCAGGTCCTCCACCGCAATCGGCTTGCTGAGCAGACCGTCGAACACCCGATCCGGGGCCGGCATGCGCAGGGACGGAAGATCGAGCTGGAGCACAACCACACCCGGGGGGAGTCGCTTCGCGATGCCAACCACGTCGTTGGGCGAGTCGACCAGGACGGCGGCCGGGTGGTAGCGCAGTACCATCTCCGCTAGGGCCTCGGGCGCCTCCGCGGTCAGCAGCGACCAGCCCTCCAGGTGCCGGCCTAGGTACGACTCGGCGTCGTGCCCGCCACCGGGCTGGTAGAGCACCAGACACCCCTCGGGAATCGGCCCGGAAGCACCGGAGACCGCGCCAAATAGCCGGGAGACGCGCTTCTCCGCCAGGGGCAGGGTGAAGTAGAAAGACGACCCCTTGCCGACCTCGCTCTCCACCCAGATCCGTCCCCCATGGAGACTCACGAAGCGGCGAGCTATGGCCAGCCCGAGCCCTTTGCCGCCGCGCGTCTCCTGCCCTTCGACCCGACGGAACTCCTGGAAGATGGCCCCCAGCTCATGCGGCGGAATGCCGACACCGGTATCGGATACCGACACCACCAGCTCCTCCCGCTCGACGGCAGCCCGCACGGTGATCTCACCCTCGTCAGTGAAGCGAATAGCGTTGCTGAGCAGGTTGAGCAGCACCTGGCGGATGCGCGTACGGTCCACCGAGAGCGTGGGCAGCTCGTCGGGTAGGTCCAACACCATGCGCACCGGGCGCGTTCCCACCAGCCGCTCCGCCAGCACCGTCGTCTCGCGGATCACTGCCGCCATGGCGGTCATCTCGCGGCGGACGGGCATCTCGAGTGCGTCCACCCGGGCAAGCTCGAGGATGTCGTCCACCAACTCGGTAAGGTAGCGAGCGCTGCGCCAGATTTCGGCGATGTCCCGGCGCAGCATCTGGGGCCACTGGCCCAAGCTGTACACCTCCGGGGTGCGGTGCATGATGTCGGCGAAGCCGAGGATGATATTGAGCGGCGTCCGCAGTTCGTGGCTGACGCTAGCGGCGAACTCCTCCTTGAGCCGGCGGGCCTCATCCGCTTCCTGGTGCGCCAGCGCGACCTCGCGGTTGGTGCGGGCGAGCAACTGGTTGGCTAAGCGTAGCTGAGACAGCGCCTGGTTCAGCTCTCCCTGCCGGTCTCGCAGCTGCTCCGCCAGCCGTGTAGCCTCAGCGCTCCGCCGCCACGACCACTCGATGATGCTCTCCTTCGGCAACAGGACGGCGTAGAGGGACACCACCAGCAGACCCGTCTGCAGCGTTCCGCCGAGCCTAAGGCCGAACCCCGGGTGCAAGCCCAAGAACAGTGCGGTAGCCAGCCCCACTGCGAGCCCAGCGCGGGCGCTCACCGCCCCCGCAATCGCGAGGCCCGGAAGAAGTGCCAACAGAGTCAAGCGCTCCAGGCCCAACTGGCTGCCGGCAACCGCCACCGCCACGGCGATGAGCACGGCCAACCCTACGCCCACCGCCACCGGCGCGCGGCTTCCGTAGTACACCGCCGCCAGCCCCGCCAGTATGCCGGCAGTCGCCAGGGCCAAGCAGACCAGGTTGGGCCTGGTCTGGAAGAGAAGCTCCCACCACCACAGCGCCGACGCCAGCGTCAGGGCGGCGCTGAGCCCGCGTACAGTGCGCACACGGATCTCACGCTCGTTCACCACACCGATCTCGCGAATGCTCTCGCAGCTCGTAACCGCCATCTCGTCCCCCAGCGGCCGCCCAGCTACCGGGCTATCATGTCTGTCTCACCGGCCGGTTGCCTGCAGTATAGCACCCGACCCGGTGACGGCGGTGCCGGGTTCGTTTGCCGCCGGTAGAGCCTGTGTGATAATGGCGGCACCGAAGCCGACCCGATCCAGCCACAGGAGGCGACCATGTCTAGTAGCACCGCCGGTCTCCCGGCCTACATCGATGACGAGGCTACCCTCGACGATCTGCTGACCCAACCCAGCGCCGCTCTGGTCGCGGACCTGGCCCGCCTGGAGGGCGACATCATGATTCTGGGCGTGGGCGGCAAGATGGGCCCCACGCTAGCTCGGCTGGCTCGCCACGCCAGCGATGAGGCGGGCGTCTCCCGCCGCGTCATAGGCGTCTCCCGCTTCTCCAGTCTCGCCACCCGCGAGCAGCTGGAGAGCTGGGGCGTCGAGACCGTCTCCTGCGACCTCATGAACCGAGACCAGCTCGCGGATCTGCCCGAGGCGGCCAACATCGTCTTCATGGCCGGACGGAAGTTTGGTTCTACCGGTGCCGAGGCCACCACTTGGGCCATGAACGCCTACATGCCCGGCCTGGTCGCCGAGCGCTTCCCCCGCTCTCGCACTGTCGTCTTCTCCAGCGGCAACGTATACCCGCTCGTGCCCGTGATCTCCGGCGGCTGCGTCGAGACCGACCGGGTCGCGCCCGTCGGCGAGTACGCCCAATCGGTCCTGGCCCGCGAGCGCGTCTTCGAGTACTACAGCCGGGAGCACGATCTGCCGGTGACCCTCATTCGGCTCAACTACGCCATTGACCTCCGCTATGGTGTGCTCTTCGATATCGGCGCCAAGGTGCTGGCCGGCGAGCCGGTGGATGTGACCATGGGCCACGCGAACGTCATCTGGCAGGGAGACGCCAACTCCTACGTCTTGCGCGCCCTCACCTTGTCCGATGCGCCCCCGGCCATCCTCAACCTGACCGGCCCGGAGATCGTCTCGGTGCGCCGCGTGGCCGAGCGCTTCGGCGAGTACCTGGGCAAGCCCGTTACCATCGAGGGCCAAGAAGCGCCCACCGCTCTGCTGAACAATGCCGGTAAGTGCTTTGACCACTTCGGCTACCCCACCGTTGCGCTGGACACGATGGTGCGCTGGATCGCCCATTGGCTGGACAGGGGCGGCACGTCCTTGGGCAAGCCCACCCACTTCGAGACGCGCGACGGTCGGTTCTAGAGAGGTGACCATGTCGACTGCCCCAATGCCACCCACAGATGTCCTCTCGCTCATTCGCCAGGGATGCGTGATTCCGGCGCACCCGCTGGCGCTCACCGATGAGCGCCAGCTTGACGAGCGCCACCAGCGTGCCCTCACCCGCTACTACTGCGCCGCCGGCGCCGGCGGCGTGGCGGTCGCCGTGCACACCACCCAGTTCGAGATCCGCGAGCCGGAGTTCGACTTACTCGAGCCCGTCTTGGCGCTAGCGGCTGAGGAGGCGAGCGCCTACGCGCGCGCTGCCCGCCGCCCCGTCGCGCTCATCGCGGGCGTGGTGGGCAACACCGAGCAGGCGGTACGCGAAGCGGAGCTGGCGAAGGGGCTCGGTTACCATGCCGCGCTTCTCAGCCTGGCGGCGCTCAAGCAGGCCGACACGGACGCGCTGATCCGTCACTGCCGCGCGGTGGCCGAGGTGATGCCACTCTTCGGCTTCTACCTCCAGCCGGCCGTCGGCGGGCGCATCTTGCCCTTCGACTTCTGGCGTCGGTTCGCCGAGATCGAGAACGTCATCGCCATCAAGATGGCTCCCTTCAATCGCTACCAGACCATCGATGTGGTGCGCGGCGTGGTCGAGTCCGGCCGCGCCGGCGAGGTGGCCCTCTACACCGGCAATGACGATCACATCCTTCTGGATCTCCTCACCCCGTTCTCCTTCCCGGTGAACGGGCGCCCGGTCTCGGCGCGGATAGTGGGCGGGCTGCTCGGCCAGTGGGCCGTCTGGACCAAGCGCGCGGTCGAGATGCACCAGCGTGCCCAGGCTCTGGCGCAGGCGGGAGCTGCCGTGCCGCAAAGCCTACTTGACGAGGCCAACCAACTCACCGATGCCAATTCCGCGCTCTTCGACGTGGCTAACAACTACGCCGGCTGCATCGCCGGCATCAACGAGGTGCTGCGCCGCCAGGGCATACTGGCCAGCCGCGCCTGCCTGAGCACTAAGGAGGACCTCTCTCCGGGCCAGGCGGCAGAGATCGACCGGGTGCAGAAGGCCTACCCCCACCTGACCGACGACGACTTCGTGGCCGCCCACCTGCACGAGTGGTTGGCCTAGCACAAGCCGCGCCATCCCTCCACCTGCACGAGCCCTCACTGGTGGCCGCCGGTGAGGGCTCGTTCATCGCAAGCCTTTGTTGGAGATAGTCTGCCGTGCTAGGATTGCATGACGGTTCGCCGGGCGCTGCCTTACGCTTCGGCCGCCCTCGCCAAGGGGAGTGAGACACCAATGGACGAGCTCTTAGCCACGTTGTTCTCTAGTCTGGGTGTAATCGTTGTGCTTCTGGTGCTGCTGCTCACCTCCGCAGTGAAGGTGGTGCAGGAGTACGAGCGCGGCGTGATCTTCCGGCTCGGCCGCTTGGTGGGAGCCAAGGGCCCCGGCCTCTTCTTCATCATTCCGGTGGTGGACCGCATGGTGAAGATCGACCTCCGCGTGGTCACGCTGGACATCCCCTCCCAGGAAGCCATCACCCGGGATAACGTCACCGTCAAGGTGAACGCGGTGGCCTACTTCCGTGTGGTGAACCCTCAGGATGCAGTGACGAAGGTGGAAGACTACCGCCGCGCCACCTGGCAGATAGCGCAGACCACGCTCCGCAGCGTGCTGGGGCAGTCAGAGCTGGACGAGCTGCTGTCGCACCGCGACGAGATCAACCAGAAGCTGCAACGGATCATCGACGAGCAGACGGAACCGTGGGGCATCAAGGTGAGCGTTGTCGAGGTCAAGGACGTGGAACTGCCCCAGTCCATGCAGCGAGCCATGGCCCGCCAGGCGGAGGCGGAGCGCGAGCGGCGAGCGAAGGTCATTCACGCCGAGGGTGAGTTCGAGGCCTCGAAGCAGCTCTCCAACGCTGCCGGCGTCATCGCCGAGCACCCCGAGGGCATTCAGTTGCGGTACCTCCAGACCCTTACCGAGATAGCGGTGGAGAAGAACAGCACCATCGTATTCCCTCTCCCCATCGAGTTTCTGAACGCCTTCATCCGGCAGGACACCGACAAGAAGAGCGGCGGCCGCTTCGTGCCGCTGTCCGACCAGGACGGAGCTGAGCCCGATACCGGCCGACAGGCCTAGCCCGTTGGCGCGACACCTCCTCCCACCACCGATAATGACTTCCGAGCCCGGGTCCTTCGCCCGGGCTACCATCTGCGAGCGCAAGCCCGCCATCATCGCTGAGGTCATCGACCGCTCGCCGAAATCCTCGGTGATCCGGCCCGCCCTAGAGGCGCTGACGCGGGAGATTGAGCAGCTGCCCATCGCGCCTCCCCCCGACGATGCCCCCCTGCGAGAGTGCTGGGAGGCGGAGTACCGGCAATGGGAAGGCCGTACCTGGCTTGAGGTGCCCTGGTACTTCGCCGAGTCGTACTTCTACGTGCGCCTGCTCTCGGCGGTGGGCTACTATCGCGGCGACCATCCCGACCCCTTCGCCACCCAGAAGGCCGACCTCCTCACCCGCTGTACGGCCCTCCTGCCCGCCCTGGCGGACACGGCCGAACGGGTGGCCTGCCTGCCCAGTGGCGAAGCCTTCGCGGTCCTCGCCCGGCGCAGCCTCTGGGGCAACCGCATCGACCTAAGCAACTTGGCCGTCGCCGAGCGTCACGCCGACGAGCACCATCGCCTGGAAGACCTCGCTCCCGTGGTGGACGACTGCGCCCGCGCCTTCACCCTCGTGCAGTGCTCTGGCCGGTCAACGGTTGTGGTGCTATGCGACAACTCCGGGCCGGAGCTCCTCGGCGACTTGCAGCTAGTCGACTGGCTGCTGACCGGTGGAATCGAGCAGGTGGGGCTCGAGGTGAAGCCACACCCGTTCTTCGTGTCCGACGCCACCGCGCGCGAGGTCGCCGATTCCTTGGCCTTCCTGCGGGCGGCGCCCAGTGGCGCTGTGAGCGAGATGGGGCAGCGGCTGAGCGAGGCAGTGTCGGACGGCCGCCTGGTGGTACGCGACCATCCCTACTGGTGCGGACCGGGGCACTTTCGGCACCTTCCCGCGGAGCTGGAAGCGCGCCTGTCCGACTCCTGTCTGGTCATATCCAAGGGCGACGTGAACTACCGCCGCTTCCTCGAGGACCGGCACTGGCCCTTCCACACCCCCATCGAGCAGGCGGTGGACTACTTCCCGGTGCCGGTGCTGCTACTGCGCACGTTCAAGGGAGAGCTCGCCGCTGGCCTGACCAAGGAGACCGTAGGGCAGCTGGCCGCCGCGGACGGGAATTGGCTGATCAGCGGTCGCCAAGGGGTGGCGCAGCTGGTGTTGCCGGCCCATTCCTGAGCCTATCGGCCGGTTTCGGCGAGAGCACCTCCCACTGGCGAAGCAGGTCCATCACTTGCTCCGCCGCCTCTAGAGCCCCGCGCTCCACCGGCGGACTCAGCGACAGGCTCGGCTCGAGGCGATCCGGCTCCACCCCCACCACTGCCACGCGCCGGGGCTGCCAACCGCGTAGCTGTGCCAGAGCGAAGACGCTGGGCAGACCGAGGTCGTGCGCCGTTACCCGGCCGGTGGTCCACTCGGTGGCCTCGCGGTCGCGGAGCACCGTAACCGACCCGGCGGCCCGGCCTGCCCTCATGCAGTCTACAACGATCAGCTGCTGGGCGTCCTCGATGGGCCCCAGCAGTTCCAGCCCCAGGGTGCCACCGTCCAGCACCGACAGCCCCGGTACGCCCGCCAGCCGGCCCTCGAGCAGTGTCGCCACGTGGACGCCGACCCCCTCGTCGGCCAGGAGCACGTTGCCGATCCCGAGTACGAGAGTGTCCCCGGCCCCGGTCAATCGTCGCCGTCGTCGGCGGGCCAGAACTTGTGCCCGCTGAACATGCTACTCATGGTGCCCAGCTCGCTCAGGTTGTCGTCGCGAATGGCCAGGTAGAGGTGCACGAAGAAGAATATCGCCAAGGCGTACATGGTGACATGGTGCACACTACGAACGGTCTGATTCGACAGGATGCTGAACAACCATCCGCCCAGCTTCCAAAACACGCCGGTGGGCGAGCTGAGCCCGTACAGCGCCCAGCCGGTGACCGTCTCGACTATCAGCGCCAGCAGCATCAGTCCGTAGGCTATGGCCGCCATGGGGTTGTGGCCGGCGCCATGCGGCGGGTCGCGCCGCAGGAAGAGGTAGTACCGTAGCTGCTGCCGGATCAGCTGGAGCGAGTTGATCGCCTGGGCGCGGCCGAGGAACGGGAACCAGGTGCTGAAGCGGCTGTAGCGGTTGCCGGCCACGAACCAGTAGAGCCGCAGCAGTACGCACATCGAGAGCACAATGGCGGAGACGAAATGCACCATTCGGTTGGCCGCCATCACGCCGAGCGCTTGGCTGGTCAGTGCCGGGTCGAACGGGTTGGCGCTGGGCACCATGAACGGGTTGCCGATGAAGTAGCCGGTGACGCACAGCAGCACCATGGCCACGAAGTGGGACCAGTGCCACACCCGCACCGGCCACTCCCACACGTAGTGGCGCCGGTAGAGCTGCTTCTCCTGGGTTGACATGACTCTCTCCTAGGCCCGCTCTACTGCGTCGTCACCTTCGCCACTACCTTGCCCGTCGCGTCCAGGAGGTGGACGGCGCAGGCGAGGCAGGGGTCGAAGGAGTGAATGGTGCGCAGGATCTCCAGGGGTCTCTCCGGGTCGGCCAAGGGAGTACCGACTAGCGACAGCTCGTATGGCCCGGGCTGGCCCTGAGCGTCTCGGGGAGAGGCGTTCCAGGTGGTGGGAACCACGCACTGGTAGTTGGCGATCTTGCCGTCGGCGATGCGCACCCAGTGTCCGAGGGCGCCGCGCGGCGCCTCGTGACTGCCGAAGCCCACCGCCTCCTTGGGCCAGGTCGAGGGGTCCCACTGGCTGCCCGCGTGGATTCGCAGGTCACCCGCCCCCACGTTTGCCGCCAGCTCATTGACCCAGTCGCCCATCTTCTCCGCCATCAGGAGCGCCTCGATGCCGCGCGCTGCCGTGCGGCCCAGGGTGGAGAACAGGGCCTCCGGGCCCACCTCCAGCGTACTTAGCACCAGGTCGACGAGTTCTCGCACCCGCTGGTGGCCGGAAGCGTAGGCGACCAACATGCGGGCCAAGGGGCCGACTTCGTAGGGGACGTCTTCATACCGCGGCGCTTTGATCCACGAGTACTTCTCGTCCACGTTCAGGTAGCTGTAGGGAGCCTCGGGGCCGGTGTAGTGCGGGCGCGTCTCTCCCACCGAAGGGTGCACCGCGGCGGCATCACCCTCGGCGTAGTCGTACCAGGAGCGCGTGACGTACTCGCTCACCTGCCCCATGTCCACCGGGAGGACCTGGGACAGGTCCCGATTGACGATCCGGCCCGCCGGCAGGAAGACCGAGTCGGATCCGACAAAGTCCTCGAGAGCGAAGTCGCCATAGCTCAGGTAGTTCCCCACCCCCGCGCCGATGCCGGCCCACTCCTTGTAGAACGGAGCAACTAGCAGCAGATCAGGGATGTAGACGCGGCGAACGAAGTCCAGACCGTCCTCAGCCAGGGAGGCGATGAACCCGAGCTCGTCGGCGTTGAGGGCATTCTGGCTGTTGGGGTCCACCGGATGCGCCACACCGCCGACAAGCAGCGTCTGGATGTGGGGGTTCTTAGCTCCGAGGATCGCGTGCAGGCGAATGTAGCGACGCTGAAACTCCAAGGCGTCCAGGTAGTGCGAGACCGCCAGGAGGTTGGCCTCCGGCGGCAGCCGATACGCAGGGTGGCCCCAGTAGGCGCTGCCCAGGAAGCCGGGCTGTCCGCTGTCTACCAGTTTCTGTACTCGCTGCTGCACCGCCGCGAAGTGCTCCACGCCGGAGCGGTCCCAGTCGGTAATGGAGCGCGAAAGGGCAGCCGTGGCCTCCGGATCGGCCGCGAGGGCGCTGGACACGTCCACCCAATCCAGGGCATGCAGGATGTAGAAGTGGATCACGTGGTCATGGACGTTCTGAGCGGCGGCGATGAGGTGGCGAATCAGCCGAGCATTGGGCGGGATGGTGATGCCCAAGGCGTCTTCCACCGCCCGTACCGATGCCAGCGCGTGGACGGTTGTGCAGACGCCGCAGATGCGCTGTGTGAAAAGCCAGGCGTCACGCGGGTCCCTGCCCTGCAGCACCAACTCCATCCCCCGGAACATGGTACCTGAAGCCCAAGCCTCGGTCACCTGACCGTCTCCAACCGAAGCCTCTATGCGCAGATGTCCCTCGATCCTGGTTACCGGGTCTAGTACCAAACGCTCGGCCATCAGCTCTCCTGTTCCCCACGGGGGCTGTCGTCAGCGGCGGTCTGGCTCGGGCCTTCCTCGTCGACAACATCCGAGAAGGCCGTGTTTCCGGCATCCGGCTCCGACTGGACTGGAGGCACCGCGTTCACGTCGTTTGGATAGGCCGGTGGAAGCATATCCGCGGCCTGGTGGCTGTCCGAGGCGGCGGCTTCCGACACCGAGCGCCTACGCTTCCAGAACGAAGTGCCCACGGCGTGCAGCGCGATCGCGCCCAGGGTGAGTGCCATCGCACCGACACCCAGCCGGTCGATGGTGTCCTCCACCCCAATGACGTTGACGTCGGGCAGACGCTTGTAGAAGGGAGTCATGTCATCCCAGAAGTTGACCGAGGCACAGGCGATGCAGCCGTGACCGGCCATGACCGGCCAGCTGGTTCCGTCGTTCCAGCGGATGGTGGGGCAGTTGTAGTACGCCTGCGGCCCCTTGCAGCCCATCTTGTACAGGCACCAGCCGAGGCGGTGGCCCTCGTCGCCCCAGTGCTCCACGAACTGCCCAGCGTCGAAGTGAGCCCGTCGCTCACAGTTGTCGTGGATGCGCTTGCCATGCGCGAAGAGCGGCCGGCCGACGGAGTCGGTGTCGGGCAAGCGGCCGAAGGTGAGGTAGTGCACTATGGTGGCGGCGAAGACCTGACCGTTGTGAGGACACCCGGTCAGGTTGATGATGGGCTTGCCCTGGACGATGCTGGATACGCCCTTGGCGCCGGTGGGGTTGGGCCGAGAGGACGGCCATCCGCCCCAGGCGGCGCAGGCTCCAACGCAGACGATGGCAGCCGCGCCCTCGGCCGCCTCCAGCAGAATCTGCTCCATGGTCCGCCCACCGACGATGCAGTAGTGCGCGTTCTCCCCGGTGGGGATTGAGCCCTCCACCACCAACACATAGCCGCCGCCATACCGCTCCATCGCCGCGTGCATCTTCTCTTCGGCGTGTAGTCCGGAGTCAACCATGACGGTGTCGTGGTACTCCAGAGACACGACGTCCAGGAGGATGTCGGTGATGTCCGGGTCACCGGAGCGCAGCAGGCTCTCGCTGTCGCCGGTGCACTCCTGGGCGTGCAGCCAGATAACGGGCAGCCGATCGGCGCTCTCCAGGGCGTGGACGATCAGCTGTTCGCTTTCGGCGGGAAGTGCCAGCGCGGCGGACATTGCGGTGCAGAAGCGGAGAAAATCGCGGCGGGATACTGCGTGAGACTGAAGTGCGTCCGGTATCCTCTGTTTGCCCTCCATAGGTGGTAACCCCCCCTTTTCTCGTAAGGGCGCTAACAACAGTGTGTCATTATAGTCATATCGACTCGGCTGCAAAGCGCGCCAGCGCGGAAATGGCGATCGAGGGGCCAACTCCCCGCCATCAGCGTCATCGATGGCGGCCCGGACCGACCCCTCCTTCAAGGCAGACGGGCCCCTCAAGGGGCAGCGAGCTCTGCTGGAGGCCCCCCGCACCTACTCCACAACCACGTGCTTGCCGTCCTTGTAGCGACCGTAGAGCTCGGCTGCCAGCATCATGGCGCGCACGTTTTCGTGCGGGGTGCCGTCGTTGATGCTGCCTGCCGAGTCCAGCACTAGGCCGCCTTCTCCGGCTACCTTGTTGATGTCTTCGCGGCAGCGCGCCAGGACCTGCTCCGGCGTACCCTCGCGCAGCAGGAAAGGCGGTACCTGGCCCTGAATGACCGCCTTGGGCATCTTGGCGCGAATCAACTGCGGATCCACCGTCGGACCCAGATTGACGTGGCTCAGATCGAGTTCGGCCAGCACGTCCAGCATGTGGGAGTTCTCGCTGTCGCTGTGGAAGTTGCGTCGACCGTCGCCGGGCGAGCTGAAGTGGTCGTACCAGGCACGCTCACGCTCCAAGCAGAACTTGCGGTAGAGGGTGGGAGTAAGGAAGGCCACGTTGTCGTTGCCCATACCCATGCCCTCCATGGAAGCCCCGGTCACCTCACGGAGGCGGACCATATACTCCAGGTTGGTCTCGTAGAAGAGCTGCATCAGGGCATCCATCTGGTCGGGATAGTCGTATAGCCAGTAGATGAAGTTGGTGGTGCCACAGATGATGGACCCCAGGGTGGCCAAGCCGTGGCAGCCCGTCCCCAGCTTTATGTCGACCCCGTACTCCTCCAGAATGCGCTGTCGCCACTCCAGGACGATGGGGTTGACGCCCGCCTTGAGGATGTCCTGCCTGCCCAGGCGCCGGATGAGCGCGGGCACATCGTGGACCGGGTCCTCAATACTCTCCAAGAGCCAGGGACCGGCGTTGTCGGGGTAGACCACCTCACCCCCGTAGATGGAGGTGTTCGTCACCGAACCCAGGTTGATGGCCGGCCCCAGAGTCACACCCAGCTCCCGCTTAGCCACCTCGGCCGCCCGGGCCCGCATGGCCTGCTGGTACTCGAAGTCGGTGTGGAAACGCCGGTGGTCGGTGACGCCCGCCTCGAACTTCACCCAGTCCTCGTTCAGACCCACCGAGACGGGTACGCGGGGCTTGTCGGTGCTGAATGGCTCCCAGCACTTCGAGTTCTCGTCCCAGAACCGCTCGAGCCATCCGGCCAGATCGTTCCTCCAAGGCACCTGCCCTACCATCTAGCGACTCTCCTCGCTACTGCGTTCTTGTCCTGTATGCGGCCGCACCAAGCGCGCCGCCATATCTATGGCCGCCAAGAGGCTGCCCTCGTCCGCTCGCCCGCTGCCGGCAATATCGAAGGCCGTGCCGTGGTCAACCGAGGTTCGCACGATGGGAAGCCCCAGCGTCACGTTCACCCCCTCGCTGAAACCGAGCATCTTGACGGCGATGTGGCCCTGATCATGGTACATGGCCACCACTCCATCGAACTGCCCCCCGTAGGCACGCCGAAAGACGGTGTCGGGCGGCTCCGGGCCGGACACTGCCAGCCCCTCCGCCCTCAAGGCCTCCACTGCCGGCACGATGAACTGCTGCTCGTCTACGCCGAAGAGGCCGCCCTCGCCGGCGTGTGGGTTGAGGCCGGCCACTGCGATGTGGGGCTCGTCCACGCCGAGCCGGCGCAGGGCTTCGGCCAGCAGTCGGGCCACACGGACGATGCGCTCGGGCCGCACCCGCTCGATCGCCGTTGCCAGGGAACAATGCGTGCTGACGTGCGCCACCCGAAGCCGCGGCGTCGCGAGGAGCATGGCTACCCCCTGCGCGCCCAGCAGGTGCGCCAGTATCTCGGTGTGCCCGGCGAAGGGGTAGCCGGCCGCATTCACCGCCGCCTTGTTGATGGGCGCGGTGACCACGCCGGCCCCCTCACCCCTGCGGCAGCGGTCGACCGCTGCCTCGATGTAGCGATAGGCCGCCTCGCCACAGAGGACGTCGAGCTGACCTGGCGGCCTCGACTCGACGCCCGGCACAGGGACGTCCAGCAGCTCAGCGTCGCCCATGCCGCCACAGACCGGGTCGGCGGCGGGGTCGTAGTCGCGCCAGTCGATGGTCGTCGCCGTCCATCGGGCCGCGCGCTCCATAACGGCGCGCGTCCCCACCGTCACCAGTCGCGCCGGTGCCTGGTCTCTCAGCCGTTGCAGTGCCTTGCAGACCACCTCGGGCCCCACTCCGGCTGGGTCTCCCGCGGTGACAAACAGCGTTGGTCGCACCATCGCCTCTCCTCTCCTAACCGGTTCCGTTCACGGGTAGGGTGGCGAACAAGCGTACCAGGAGGTCGTCGTCGCCGAAACCTCCGGCCTTGCTGACGACCGCCAGTCCCCGGCCCGAGGCCGGCCGCGCCTCGGAGATCACCACGCCCGCAGCCACCTCCGCGAGCGGCCGCAGAGCGGCCACGTCCAACGCCTCCAGCACCGCCAGCAGCGTTTCTCCCCCGGTGGCATAAAGGGTCTCGGCCCGCCACCTGTCCACCAGTTCCGCCCCCAGGCGGGCCAATGCCGTCCGCGCGCTCTCAGCCGCCGCGGTCGCCAGGCGCCCCTCCGGCAGTGCCAGCAGGGCAACCCCCGTGCGGTGGTAGTTGCGGTCGGCCCGCTCCAGAAGCTCTGCCTCGGGCTCGCCTCCCACGACAACCGGCGCAAGGTCGAGCGCCTCCGCGACACGGGCCAGCTGCCGGCGACTGGCAGGATGAGCGCTGCCCACCACCAGCACCGCCGGTCGGCGAATCGCCATGGAAGTAGTCGAGCGGGCGAAGCCGAGTCGGCCGGCCAGGGCCTCCGCTAGTCCCGCGGACCCGCAGGGCAGCCAGTCGGATCGCTCAACTAGCGCTTTGGCGAGGACGGCCAGGTCAGCGTCGGTCTCGGCGTCAGCGACCGCGAACCCGCTCAGCGCGTCGAGTGCTGAGGTGACCGCCTGCACGCCCTCCCGAACGGTGGGGAGGCCGATGGTGTGACAGCAGCTGTGCACGTACCGCCGCACCGCCTCACGCACGCGGCTGTCGGTGATGGGGCAGCCAGGATCGGCGGCGGCTTCTGTCTCGTGAACCGGTATGCCGTGCACGTGAAGCACTCCCTGCCGCACGGTCCGCCCGGCCCGCGGGAACGCCGGCGCTACGAGGACGCCTCGCTTCCCGAGCGCCCGGCCGAGCGCTTCCGCCTCGGCGGCGAACGGTCCGCGGAGAGTGGAGTCCATCTTCTTGTAGACCAGGCCCCGGGCCAGCGGGATCCAGCCCTGGAGGGAACGGGTGGCCGCTGCCGGGCTCAGTCCGCGGCTCTCCGTGTCTGCCACGACCACGCGGGCGTCGTCCTCGTGCGGCCGCAACAGAACGGTCACCGGCGAGTCCTCGCGGGCGAACTGGACGGCCGTGTCCAGCGCTCCCGTCAGGTCGTCGGCCAGTACCGTCACCAGGCGCGCACTGCCTTCCTTCGTCAGTCCTACGCTCCTTCGCCGGTCCAGTCCGGCTCCGCCGCGGAGTGCCCGGGCATTATACGCTGCCCCGGCGCACCCACGAAAAGCCCGTCTAGTACCAAATGCCCATCTGCGAATGCCTACTGGGGGCCGATCCGTTGGTAGCAGTCCGTGTCTGCGGGCGCGTGACGGGAGGTTCGAGCGCCAATGCGGCATCCAGTTTCCAGGGCCGCCATTCTCGTGGCACTGATCATCACCTTCACTGCCCTGGCGCCCGTCCATGCCGCCGCTTCCTCTCCAGCACACCTCTTGCTGACCGCCGATGGCCGCTATGAGGATCTGTACACCGCCCTGCAGACGGCGGGGGGTCGCGTGCTCCATGCCTTCCCCGGGCTGGGGCTCATTGCAGAGATCGACCCCGCCGCGGCCGTGCTCCAGGTGCAGGAGGGCAGGGCCAACTACGTCACCGCCGACGCGGTCCCCGCCGGCATCCGCGATTCGTTGTCGCCCGAGTCCCAAAGCCTGGTTGCCGTCTGGGAGGCGCTCGGCGCCCCCGTAGACTACGATGTCGTGGACATCCAGCCCCCTGAGAACGACGTGCTCCTGGCGACCGACCAGCCCGAACTGGGCGGCCAGGCGCTCGACCCCTCGCTCTACCAGCAGAGCGAGTTCATGATCGGCAAAGTGGCGGTGAGCTTAGTGTTGGTGGACAGCAGCGGCGCCGTCGACGCCAACGCCGAGGACTGGAGCCCGGAGCGACAGCAGCACGTGTTCACGGAAGTGGTGCGCGCTACCAGTTGGTGGCAGGCACGACAGCCGCAGGCCCCGCTCGAGTTCGTCTACCAAGACCACTTCACCCGCCCGCTCCCCGTCTCCTACGAGCCCATCTCGCGACCCCACAGCGAGGATCGGCTCTGGATCTCTGAAGCCACGCAGCAGTTGGGCTTCCGCCACTCGTCCTACCTGACGGCCACGCGGCTGCTGAACCGCGCCGTTCGCGACGCCCGCCAGGCGGACTGGGCCTTCACCATCTACGTGGTCGACAGCCTCAACGACGCCGACAATCGCTTCGAAGACGGCTACTTCGCCTACAGCTACATCCACGGCCCCTACATGGTGGTGACGTACGGCAACAACGGTTACGGCCCCGAGAACATGGCGGCTGTAGTCGCGCACGAGATGGGACACATCTTCGGCGCCATGGATGAGTACGCCGCCTCCGGGGTCACCTCGGCCAACATCTCCGGCTATCTGGGGGTACCCACCTACAACGCCGAGGCCGACGGCCAGACTGACGTGGGCTGCATCATGCGCGGCGGCCTGCAGCCTTACCGCCTGGGCCAGCTCTGCCCTTGTTCGGCAGCTCAGGTCGGCTGGCGAGACTCAGACGGAGACGGCCTGCTCGACCCGGTCGACACCGAGGTCGCGGTGGAGCTCTCCGTAACCAGCGATGGCGACGGGGTCACTCTGATTGGCAGTGCGACCGACATACCCTACCCCAGCCCGACACGCGCGCCCATCACCATCAACCACATCGCCCGCGGCCACTACCGGGTAAACCAGGGACCGTGGTTCGCGCTCCTCTGCGGCGATGGCGCCTGCGACGGCACCGGCGAGCTCTTCGAGCTCACCCTTCCAGCAGCACCCGTCGGGGAGTGGCTCATCGAGGTAAGGTTCACCAACGATCGGGGCACGGCCGGCTCGGCCCAAGACACCCTGACCATCCAGGAAGGAAGTCCTCCCGTAAGCGCTGTCACCATCGAAGCTGAAGTCGAGACTGCGGAGGACGGACCGGTCACCGTCTTCGGTCGAGTCTTGGTCGAAGATGGGACCGGCCCCCTGGCAACGCTGGAGGTTCGCGTGGACTCGGCGGCCTGGCGCCCCCTGCCCACCCCCGGCGACGAGGACGACTCCGGCCGCTTCTCCTACACCCTCGAGGGCCTGGTGCCCGGCAGCCACACCCTGGAGGTCCGCGCCGGCACCGCCGACCCCTGGACGCTTCCCGCCACCTGGTCCGGTACCGTTGACGTAGCCGCCTCGCAGCAGCACACCGACCCTGACTCCAGCGCCGCCCTATACCTGCCGATGGTGGTGAGCACAGGGTAGGCAGGCGCAGCCGTTCCTCCTGACACACCTGGCCGCGACCTGGCGGCAATGCTATACTTTCCATCTAGTCCTGCGCCTTCCAGCGCTAACCGAGGGTTGTGCGGCGCTGTCACACGGGAGGGATCATGGCGGCCGGCGGGCAGTTGCACCTGCCAACAGCCACATTCGAGGAGTTGTGCGCTCTGCCGGGAGTGGGACCGGCTCTGGCGCGCCGCATCCTCGACTACCGGTTATGCCAACCATTGGCGGCTGTCGACGACCTCGCCGCCGTCCCCGGCATGACCGCCGCCCTGCTCGCGCGACTTCGCGGCCATCTGTCGGTGGAGGGGCCGGACTGCGTCCCGCCCGGTGAGTCGCCGCCGGCGCCGGAAGCGGAGTCGCCCCCGGAAGGGGGCACAAGCGGTGCCGCTCCCGCTCCTAGCGAGGCTGGTCCGGGGGAGCGGCCAACTGCGTTTAGTGCCGATGAGAACTGGCCGCGCAGCTATGGCGGAGTGAACCCGGCGGTGCTCTTCGGCGAGGCCGAAACCGCCCTGGTCACAGACTCCCCCGCGCCAGACGAAGCCGCCACCCCTCTCGACCGCGGGCGCGCCGCCCTGTTGGTCGGATCGGGGGCGCTGCTGGGGACGCTGCTCACGCTGTCGCTCCTATACACCCTCAACCAGGGGCTCTACTATGTCCCGCGCCAGGAGTGGGAGCGCGCGGTGGTGCAGCCGCTGGCCACCATGGAGGCCGAGACCGCCGCGCTCGGCGCTCGGGTCGAGCACCTAGAAGCGGCAACCACCGCGTTCGAAAGCAGCCTTGCGGCGACGGACCGCCGCGTCCAGGCGCTGGAAGATGCCTCCACCCAGGTCGAGGAACTGCAGGCGTCGCTGGGCACTATCCAGAGCGATGTGGAAGCGGTGCAGACTAGAGCGGACCAGTTCGGTTCCTTCCTGGAGGGTGTCAGGTCGGCGCTCGAGGACTTGGTGCCGTGAGTGGGCCCCCGGAGGGGTCTGCGGCGGGCCGGGAGCGGCGGGCTTTTGCCCAGCCCGGACCGCTCAGCTAGAATAACTTGTCGCGCCGTTCGGTGAACGGCGCTTCTTAGAGTTGGGAGTCATGTTCGAGAGCCTGACCGAGAAGCTACAAGAGACCTTTGGCAAGCTTCAGCGCCACGGCGTGGTGACCGAGGCCGATGTCAGTAACGCCATGAGGGACGTTCGCATGGCGTTGCTCGAGGCGGACGTCAACTACAAGGTCGTGCGCGACTTGGTCAATCGGGTGCGCGAGCGTGCCGTAGGCATCGAGGTGACCAAGAGCCTCAGCCCGGCCCAGCAAGTGGTGAAGATCGTCCAAGAGGAGTTGATCACGACCCTGGGCGACAGCGCCCCCCTGAACCTAGGGGGGAGTTCACCGCACGTCATCATGCTCGCCGGCCTGCAGGGCTCGGGCAAGACCACGACGGCGGCCAAGCTGGCCGTGCGGCTCAAGTCGGAGGGACATAAGCCCCTTCTGGTGGCAGCCGATGTCTACCGCCCGGCCGCCGTGCAACAGCTGCTGGTTCTGGGGCAGGGCATCGGAGTGCCGGTATTCACTGGCGCGGCCGGGGAGGACCCGGTCAAGATCGCCCAGGGCGCCCTGGCGGAGGCCCGCAGCAAGGGCAACTCGGTCGTCATTCTGGACACGGCCGGCCGCCTGCACATCGACGAGCGCATGATGGACGAGCTGAAGGCCGTCCGCTCTGTCGCCAACCCGGCCGAGGTACTGCTCATCGCCGACGCCATGACCGGGCAGGACGCGGTGCGCGTCGCGGAGGAGTTCAACCGCGCCGTCCCGTTGACGGGACTGATCCTCACCAAGGTGGACGGCGATGCCCGCGGTGGTGCCGCCATCTCGGTACGCGAGGTTACCGGCGTCCCGATCAAGTTCCTGGCCACCGGCGAGCGCACGGATGCGCTGGAGCCTTTCTACCCGGAGCGCCTCGCCTCCCGCATCCTAGGCATGGGCGACATGCTGTCCCTTATCGAGAAGGCGGAGTCGAGCTTCGACAAGGCCCGGGCGGCGGAGATGGAGCAGAAGCTCCGGAACGCCTCCTTCAACCTGGAGGACTTCCAGGAGCAGTTCCGCCAGCTCAAGCAGATGGGGCCGCTGACACAGATCCTGGAGATGATTCCCGGCTTCGGCTCTGTCAGCAAGGAGCTGGCCCAAGCCGACACCGATCGGGAGATGGGGCGTATCGAGGCCATCATCAGCAGCATGACTCGGGAGGAACGCCGCAATCCCCAGGTGATAAACGGCAGCCGCAAGCGCCGCATCGCCCAGGGCAGCGGTACCACAGTTCAGGACGTCAACGCCCTTCTGCAGCAGTTCCGGCAGGCGCAGAAGATGATGAAGGTGTTCTCCCGCGGTAAGGTCCGCGGGGTCACCTCGCTGTTCCGCTAGTCTTCGTCGCCGGAGACGAAGAGTGTGATTGACCGGGCAACCTTTCGGTAGCTAGAGGGAGAGGGAAAAGTACATGCTGAGGATTCGTCTGCGCCGCGTCGGCGCCAAGGGTCAGCCTTCATATCGCATCGTGGTCGCCGACAGCCGTTCGCCTCGCGACGGCCGCTTTCTGGAGAACATCGGCTACTACAATCCGTTGGTGGACCCGCCCGTAGTGGAAGTTCAGGACGATCGCCTCGAGTACTGGCGTGGTGTCGGCGCCCAGTGCAGCGAAACGGTGGACCGACTCCTGGCCAGCCGCCAGCGGCGCGCGGCCGAGAGCGATTCCGCCGCCACCGCCTGATCAGGCCCTATCTGGGTCGCGGGCGCGTACGCTTTGCCCAACAGAGCCCCCGAGCGACTAACCAGTCCTCGAGTGGGCGTCACCAGTTCAGACTAGGGATGGCATATGCGACGTCTGATTGAGTTCATCGCCCACAATCTGGTGGACTACCCCGACAAGGTACAGGTCGTGGAGATGGCGGGCCCCCGGGCCACCCTCTACCGCCTCCGGGTGGACCCGAGCGACGTGGGCCGCGTCATTGGCAAGAGCGGCAGCGTAGCCAACGCCATGCGCACGGTTCTGCGCGTCGCCGCAGAGAAGAAGGGCGAGCGCGCCGTCCTCGAGATCGACTAGGCCGTCGGCCTCAGCATACCGCGATTCCCGGCACTGTGGCCCTGTGGGGCGGCCGGGAGAGCACCGAAACATCACCGGCAGCGCCTACGGACGGCTATCCGCGAGTGGCGCTGCCGGTTTTCCGCCCCGCTGCGGTGGAGGACAACTCTGGCCGACTACGTACCAACCGACACCCCCTACTGGCTTGCCCTCAGCCACGTTCAGGGCTTGGGCGCCGGCCGCATCCGGCACTTGCTCGGTCGCTTCGGCACGCTGGAGCGCGCGTGGAAGGCGCAGGAGACCGAGATACTCTTCGCCGGGCTGCCCCGCGCCGTCGCCGAGGAACTGCTCCGCGCCCGCCCGGAGATAGACCCCGATCGGGAGATGGGCACACTGGAGGGCAAAGGTGTGACGGCCCTGCCCCTCACCCATCCCGAGTACCCGGAGCGGCTCCGACACATCCCTTCCCCTCCGGCGGTGCTCTACGTGCGCGGCGATATCCTGGAGTGCGACACCCTCGCCGTCGCCGTGGTGGGGACGCGCCGGCCCACCCGTTACGGCACGGAAGCGACCCGTCGAATCGTCTCCGGCCTGGCAGCTTCGGGCGTCACGGTTGTCAGCGGGTTGGCGCTGGGCATCGACGCGGTGGCGCATGAGACGGCCCTCGACGCGGGGGGAAGGACCATGGCCGTGCTCGGCAGCGGCGTGGACGTTGTCTACCCTGCCCGTCACCGCGACCTGGCCCGGCGCATCGCTGAGAGTGGCGCCGTGCTGAGCGAGTACGCCCTCGGCACGAGACCGGATGCCCGGAACTTCCCGCCGCGCAACCGCATCATCTCCGGCATGTGCCACGGCGTGCTCGTCATCGAGGCGGGGGAGCGTAGCGGCGCCCTGATCACCACCCAGTTCGCCCTCGAGCAGGGACGGGACACTTACGCGGTCCCGGGCAGTATCTTCTGGCCCATGAGCCAGGGCACCAACGGTCTGATCAAGCGGGGTGAGGCCAAGCTGGTTACCACTGCCGAGGACATTCTGGAAGAGATGGACCTGCAGTTGGTCGCCGCTCAGACGGAAGTCCGACTGGCGATGCCCGGCGACGAGAACGAGCGCGGTGTGCTCGGCGCCCTCAGCCTCGACCCGCGCCACGTGGACGAGATCGGGCGAGAGAGCGGCCTCCCTCCAGCCACGGTTTCCAGTACCCTCGCGTTGTTGGAACTCAAAGGCCTGGCCCGCTCCGTGGGCGGGATGCACTATGTTCTGGTGCGGGAAGCAGGGGTCGCGTACACTCACGAGTGACCGGTCCGCCCTACGAAGCGGACCTTTCCTTTGAAGGGCCGATCAACACAGGAGGTTCGCGCAGTGTACGCGCTCATATTGGCCGGCGGTCAAGGGACGCGCCTCTGGCCCCGCAGCCGCCACCACCTGCCCAAGCAATTGCTGGACCTGGCGTCTCCGCGCACCATGCTCCAGGAAACCTACGACCGGCTCGGGCCGTCCGTTCCCGCCGACCAGGTCTACGTCATCACTAACGCCGCTTGCCGCGACGAGGTCGTGCGCCAACTTCCTGCCGTCCCGCCGTACAACGTGATCGTGGAACCATCGGGGAAGAACACTGCCCCGGCAGTCGGTCTGGGCTGCCTGCCCATCCGGCGACGCGATCCCGAGGCCATGGTGGCCGTGCTCAGCGCCGACCACGTCGTCCAGCGCCCGGCCGAGTTTCGGAGCGTCGTGGCGGCTGCCGTCGAGCAGGCTGAGCGGGGCTATCTGGTCACCATCGGCATCACTCCGTCGCGGCCGGAGACCGGCTACGGCTACATCGAATTGGGTGCCCCTCTGGAGCACGCGGCGCCGCACTCGGCGCATCGGGTGGCACGTTTCACTGAGAAGCCCGACCTGGAAAGGGCACGGCAGTTCCTGGCCGGCGGGCGGCACCTGTGGAACGCAGGCATGTTCGTCTGGCGAGTCGACCGCATCTTCTCCGCCCTGGAGCAGCACTTGCCTGCCCTGGCCGAGTCGCTCGACGCCATCGCTGTCGCCCAGGGCACTGCCACCGAGCCGGCGGCCCTGGATGCGGCTTGGGCCGGCGTTCAGGCAGTCAGCATCGACGTGGGAGTGATGGAGAAGGACGATCGCGTCGCCGTCATCCCGGCCGAGATCGGCTGGAGCGACGTCGGGACCTGGGCTAGCCTGGCTCAGGTCATAGAGCCCGACGAGGACGGCAATGTCGTTCTGGGTGCCGATCACCTGCACTCCGGCACCACGGGCTCACTCATATATGGCGAGCGCCGCCTCATCGCCACCATCGGCTTGCAGGACTTCGTGGTGGTGGACACCGACGACGCCCTGCTGATCTGCCCCAAGGACCGGTCCCAGGACGTGAAGGAACTGGTAGACCGACTCCGGGCCGAAAACCGCACTCAATACCTATAGGAGCTCTGTCGCCATCTTGACCGATATTCAAGCCTATTGTCTACAGTGCCGCGCCAAAGTCACCATGGTCGACGCCCACGAGGGAGAGTCCAAGTCCGGTAATCCGGGCATAGTGGGCGCCTGCCCTCAGTGCGGGCGCGGCCTGTTCCGGGCTCTTCCCGGCGGCAAGCGGGCTCCCAAGAGCAAAGCCGGCTCTGGGCGCTCCAAGTCCGCCAAGGGAAAGGGAACCAAGCCCGCCACGAGGAGCCGCCGGCACCGCAGCGGCAACCTGGTGATCGTGGAGTCGCCGACCAAGGCACGCACCATCCAGCGCTACCTCGGAAAGGGCTACACCGTTCGTGCCTCCGTCGGTCACGTGCGCGACCTGCTGCGCTCGCGCCTCTCGGTGGACACGGAAAAGGACTTCGAGCCGACGTATCGCATCCCCAATGACAAGCGCTCCGTCGTCAAGGAGCTCAAAAGCGCCGTCGACAGTGCCCGTGAGGTCTACCTCGCAACCGACCTCGACCGCGAGGGCGAGGCCATCGCCTGGCACGTGATGGCGGCCACCGAGTTGGAGCCCGAGCGCGCCCGGCGGGTTGTCTTCCACGAGATCACCCCCAACGCCATTCGCGCCGCCTTCGAGCATCCGCGTGAGATCGATCAGGACTTGGTGGACGCACAGCAGGCGCGGCGCATTCTGGACCGCCTGGTGGGTTACGAGCTCAGCCCTCTGCTCTGGCAGAAGGTACGTGGGCGTCTGTCCGCCGGACGGGTCCAGTCCGTGGCCGTGCGCCTGATCGTCGACCGGGAGCGAGAGATCCTGGCCTTCGATCCGCAGGAGTACTGGAGCATCGACGCCCTGCTGGCCCGGACCGAGAACAGCAGTGAGCAGTTCCGCGCCTCCCTATCCAAGGCCGATGGTGAGGATCCGGAGCTCAGAGACGAGGAAGCCACACGGCTGGTCGTCGAACGCCTGGAAGGCGCCCGCTATGCGGTGGACAGCGTCAAGCAGGGCACCCGCCGCCGCACTCCGCCACCGCCGTTCACCACCAGCACCCTGCAACAGGAGGCCTCGCGCCGGCTGGGGTACCAGGCGGCGAGGACCATGCGCGTCGCCCAGCAGCTCTACGAGGGCGTTGACCTCGGCCCCGAGGGGTCACAGGGTCTCATCACCTACATGCGAACCGACAGCGTCCACGTGGCCGAGTCGGCCCTGCAGGAGGCAAGGCAGGTCATCGAGGAGCGCTTCGGCCCCGAGTACCTGCCCGAATCAGCGCGGCACTACCGCACTCGCTCCCGCATGGCCCAGGAGGCGCACGAGGCCATCCGCCCCACCTCCGTTCAGCGCACGCCCGAGAGTGTGTCCCAGTTCCTCAGCCGGGACCAACTGGCCCTCTACCGGCTGATCTGGCGCCGGTTGATGGCCAGCCAGATGCGCCCCGCCGTCTACAAGACGCTCACGGTGGACGTGATGGCCGACACCGACGACGGCGCGCACCACTATCTGTTCCGCGCTAGCGGCTCCACGCTGATCTTCCCCGGCTTTCTGGCCGTTACCGGCGAGGCCGACTCCAAGCAGAAGGAGCCGGAGATTCCTGCCGTCGCGGAAGGCGAAGCGCTTCAGGCGCTGGAGATTCTGCCCGAACAACACTTCACCCAACCACCTCCGCGCTTCAACGAGGCCACGCTCATCAAGGAACTGGAGAGTGAGGGCATCGGGCGCCCCAGCACCTACGCCTCCATCATCTCCACCATCCTCTCCCGTGGTTATGTCGAGCGTCAGCAGCGCAGCCTGGTCCCCACTGAGACCGGGTACGTCGTGACGGATCTGCTGGTAGAGCACTTCCCTCAGGTCATGGATGTGGGCTTCACCGCCCATATGGAGAGCGACCTGGACGAGGTAGCGGCCGGGAACAAGGCCTGGGTACCGGTGGTGCGCGAGTTCTACGGGCCTTTCAGCGAGCGCCTGGCCCTCGCCCGCGACGAGATCAAGGACGTCCGTATGGAGGACGAACCGGCAGGGTTTGACTGCGACCAGTGCGGGGCGCCGATGGTGGTGAAGTTCGGACGGTTCGGCAAGTTTGTCGGCTGCAGCCGCTTCCCCGAGTGCAAGAACACCAAGCCCTTGTTGGAGCGCATCGGGGTGGCCTGCCCCAAGTGCGGCGCCGAACTGGTGCGCCGCCGGAGCAAGCGCGGCCGCCTATTCTACGGCTGCGAGACCTACCCCGACTGCGACTTCTCGAGCGTTTCCCGGCCCCTGAACCAGCGTTGCTCGCGCTGCGGCTCGCTCATGGTCCAGCGCGGCCGCAATTCGGCTCAGTGCATCGCCTGCGAACACCGGGAACCGATTCAAGCCGAAGAGGACGACGGCCAGTCCCTGCTCGAGGCCGGCTAGACCCACAGGGCTCCGCCGCAACTCCACGCAGACGCGCAAGAGGCGGGACCGTGCTGGTCCCGCCTTCGCTCGTAGCCCGTTCTAGGACCGGTCGGCTACCGCTCCACTGCCTTGCGCAACACATCGAGGTAGTAGCGGTAGTTGTCCAGGGTTACGTCGGGGGGTACCCGGTGGTCGACGGTGGGGATGTAGCCGCCGTCGTCCATGAGTGGCTTGCGGCGAGCCACCTCGGCGTCGATGGCCTCCTTGCCGGCGATGAGCGCCATTTTGTCGATGCCGCCGATGACCAGCAGATCACGACCGACTCGCTGCCGCACCTCCCAGGGGTCGTCATTGCAGCGCGCCTCCCAGGGGAACATGCAGTTCACTCCTGCTTCCAGCCACAGCGGAAGCAGTTGGTCGATGCGCCCGTCGCAGTCCACGTAGACCACGTCCACGCCGTAGCGATGCAACACATCAGTGATGCGGCGGTACTCCGGTATCATCATCTCGCGGAAGAGCTTGGGCGAGAGCAGCGGCCCGGTGTTGTAGGCCATGTCCTCCCAGAAGCTAGCGTAGTCCAGCGGCAGCGCCTCCAGCACCGGGGTGATGCAGTGAATGGCCAGGTCCGCGAAGTGGCGCATCATGTCCCGCACCAGGCCCGGGTCGTCGTACACCGCCAGACTGAGGTTCTCCACGCCCATAAGGTTGCGGCACCAGCCGTAGAGGGACCCGCAGTTGATCCCCAGGGGATAGTCGCGGTCCTGGCGGGTGCGCACGGCGTCCTGGAAGTACTCCGGTTGCCGGCGGGGAGAGGTCGGGTCGTAGCGCTTCTTCATCTCCTCCCACGAGGCGCGATCCCGCACCGGGAACTCGAGGAAGTGGGGGATGGAGCTACCGTCCTTGCGCCGTTCCAGCTTCACGCCGGCGCTGTCTATCACCACCTCGCTGTCGCCCCGATCCTCCAACACCACCACGTCAAAGGAAGGCATCATCCCCAGGTTTGTGGGGAAGTGCTCGTACTGCCGGTCCATGCCGAAGTACGTGTTGAGCCAAACGTCGCGCGGCAGCCCCTGCCCGTACCACACGTCCACAGTCTCCGTCCAGAAACCAAAGTCCCAGAACGGGATGCGGTCTACGTCCTGGTAGTGCATCGTGCGGACGAAGCGCTCGCGGTCGTTCATGTGGCCTCCTCTGCTTTCGGTGTTCGGGACCCATTATGACCGTCCGGGCCTAGCGCTGCCAGACCGGACCCTACAGCGCAAGACGCCAAACGAGCCCGCCGGCCGTCCGGCGGGCTCGTTGGTCTGGGAACGATCCTGTTCTAGCGGAAAGTCACGTCGGCGGGCATGCCCGGCTTGAGTTCGAGGTCAGGGTTGGCCGCCACCACCGTCACGGCGAACACCGTTGTCTTGCGGCCTTCCACCGTCTGCACGTTCCGAGGGGTGAACTCGGCCTCACCGGCGATATGACTGACCGTGCCCTGGTACGACCGATTCGGGAAGGAGTCCACCTGGATGGTGACCGCATCGCCCAGCTTGACAGCCCCGTAGCGGTCTTCCGGAATGTAGACCGTCACCTCGACCTCCGTCAGGCGGCCGATGGTCATCGCCACGCCGCCAGCGGCCGCGATCTCCCCTACCTCGAGGTTGCGGGCCAACACCACGCCTGCGCTGGGCGCACGGACGGTGGTCTTCACGATCTGAGCGTCGATCATCTCGAGTGCTGCCTCGGCTTGCGCGACGCCTGCCTCCGCCTGACCCACGGCCGTCTCTGCCTGCCGTACCGCCTGGGTCGCCGCTTGCACCTGGAGCGCCCGCTCGCCCGTCTGCAGGGCGGTGACCTGATCACGGGCAGTGTCCAGCCGCGCCTGGCCGACGGCCACCCGCGCCCGCGCCTCCATGACCTCGTCGGCGGCGGTGGTGGTCAGTATGCGCCGGTACTCCAGCTGCGCCGCTTCCAGCTCCTTCAGGGCCGATTCGTGCGCGTCAACGGCCATCTCCAGAAGCGTCTCGCTGGCGCCGGCGTTCTGTGCCTGCTGCAGGGTGGGCACAGCCACGGCGAACGCTGCCTGCGCCTTCGCCAGCCGGTCCTCTGCCTGCACGAACTGAACGTTGCTCCCCTTCTGCAGTGCCTGCTCCAGATTGGCGACCTGGGTAGCCAGGTTGTCCTCAGCAGTACGGACCTCTTCCTCGGCCGCCTGGATGCGCTCGTCGGCGCCGAAATACCAGGCCGGCAGGTTGAACTCCGCCGGTTGCTCGGCGGCCCAGGCCTGGGCGCGGTTGGGGAGGTCCTGCAGCCGTGCCCCCTGGGTGGCCAGGCTCTCCTGGAGAAGCGCCCCTTCCAGCTGTGCCTGGGCCGCCGCCAGAGCCGCTTCCGCCGCTTGGACCGCTGCCTCTGACTGTCGTCGCTGGACAACAAGCAGGCTATCGTCCACCCGGAAAAGAATGTCCCCGGCGGCCACGCTTTGCCCCTCGCTCGCGGCAATCTCCACCACTCGTCCGGAGATCTCGGCAGCGATCTTCACCTCGTTGGCCGCGACCATGCCCGAGCCTACCAGGGGGCCCTCTTCGGCCTCACCGTTCAGCACGCCGCATCCGGACAGCACTGCCAGCAGCAGCCCGGCCAAAAGCAGGTGTCTCATGCGCATCGGTTGTCTCCTGTCATATGGTGCCTCCGATCTCCGGGGGTCAGATTCGCTTCCGGAATGCCAGAACGCTGGCGACAAAGTAGCCCACGCTCAGCACCACCAAGGGCCATATGGATGGCCAGAGGGACCGAGCGTTCACTCCCTTGAGCATGATGCCTCGCGTGATCTCCAGATAGTGCGTCACCGGCATCAACTCGCTGAACCAATACGAGAATGCGGGCATGTTGTCCCGCGGGAACATGAGCCCGGAGAGGATGATCGCCGGGATGATCACTACGAATACGGTCAGGTAGAGGGCCTGCATCTGCGACTGGGAGATGTTGGAGATCAGTACGCCCATCCCCAGCGAGCCGACGATGAAGACGGCGCTCAGCCCGAACAACTCCCAGAAGGAGCCGGTTATGTCGACTCCGAACATCAGGTCTCCCATGACCAGGAGAATGAGGGTGTTCACCAACGAGACCAACAGGTACGGCAGGATCTTGCCGCCCATCAGCTCCCACGACTTGATCGGCGTGACGATCAACTGCTCCATGGTGCCGTGCTCCCGTTCCTTGACGATCGCCAGGGCGGTGAGCATCAGGGCCTGCACCTGCAGGATGATCGGTATCAGGCCGGGGATCATGTAGCGCTTGCTGTCGCTCTCCGGGTTGTAGAGCATCCGCACGTACGTCTCGAAGGGAAGGCTGAGCCCGCCGCTCATTCCCCCCAGCGTGACGCGCTCCACCAGGACCTCCTGCGCCGCCATCTGGGCGATGGCGCTCAGCTTCAGCTCAGTGGTCTGCACCAGCGTCGGATCGGCGGAGCCGTTCACGTACAGCTGGATGGCGGTGGACTCCCCAGTGCTCAGCTTACGGCCGAAGTCCGCCGGAATGAGGATGCCTGCCTTGCCGTGGTCTTGATCCATGAGCCTAAGCAGTTCGTCCTCGCTCTGGACCTCGTAGCTGAAGCGGAAGTCCCGCCCGGCAGTGAACCGCTGGATCAACTCGCGGCTGGCGGAGCTGCGCGACAGGTCAGCGACCACAAGCGATATGTCGCTGGACTCACCGGAGATGCCGTAGCCCAGCAGCACGAGCAGCAGGGCGGGCAGCACCACGATGAGAGCCATCGTCCGCGGGTCCCGGCGGATGTGCTCGAACTCCTTACGCATGATGGTCCAGAGGCGATCCATCTACTCAGTCCTCCACCGGTGGCGCCAGGATCGACGAGGCCGCGGGGTGACGCTCGCGATCCTCGACCAGTGATATGAAAACGTCCTCGAGAGAGGGCTCGGTGCTCTCGATGCGGCCCACCTCCAGGCCGGCTGCCTCCAACCGCGGCTGCAACTCGCCCTCGACTGCCGCCTCCGCCAGCACCACGTGCAGGAGCGCTCCATGGATGGACGTATCGAGTACGCCCGGCGAGCCCTCCAGGACCTCCTGGGCGCGCTCGATGGGTCTCACGTCCAGCTGGTACAGCACCCCGGGCAGCCGGGCCCGCAGGGCTGCCGGCGACGCCACCGCCACCATCCGCCCGGCATACATCATGCCCACCGTGTTGCAGTACTCCGCCTCGTCCATGTAGTGCGTGGTTGCAAGCACGCTCACGCCCTGGCCGGCCATGGAGTAGATGAGGTCCCAGAAGGCGCGCCGGGCCAAAGGATCCACACCGGCCGTAGGCTCATCGAGGAAGATCATGTCGGGCCGGTGTACCAGGGCGCAGGCAAGAGCCAGACGCTGCCGCATGGCGCCGGAGAGGTGACGTACGAGTCGATGCTCCAGGCCGGTCAGGTTGGTGACCTGCACCAACTCCTCCAGCCGCGCCTGGCGCTCACGCCGCGGCACCGAGTAGACGGCCGCGTAGAAAGCCAGGTTGCCCACCACCGTCAGATCGTCGTATAGCGAGAAGGCCTGGGACATATAACCAATGCGCTTCTTGATGCCCTCCGCCTGCCGCATCACGTCCATACCCAACACGGTCGCCCGCCCGCCCGAAGGCTTCATCAGGCCACAGAGCATGCGAATGGTGGTGGTCTTGCCCGCCCCATTCGGACCCAGCAAGCCGAAGATCTCGCCTTCCGGAATGTAGAAACTCACTTCCTGGACGGCGGCGAAATCACCGAACCGGCGACTCAGCTTATCCACTTCGACGGCCAGCCTCGTCGTGCTCACGCCACGCCCCCCTCGCCTTCCACCAGGTGCACAAACACGTCCTCCATGGTCGTGCGGGCCCGGCGCAGAAAGCGCACCTCCACCTCGGCCGCCCGGAAGCGCTCCGACAACTCTGCCAGCACCCGGTCGGCCGCGTCCGGTTCCACGGCCAGCCGCAGGCCATCGCCCACCGGGCGCCACTCCAGGATGGCCGGCGTTTCGCCCACCACCCGACGCATCTCCTTTCGCGGGCTGGCCTTAACCTCAAGCACCTCGAAGGGGAGAGCTCTCTCCAGCGCATCGGGAGTTCCTGAGGTTAGTAGCCGGCCGTTGTGGAGCACCGCCACCTGGTGGCACCGCTCCGCCTCGTCCATGTAAGGGGTACTGACGATGACGGCCACCCCGCGCTGCACCACCCGCCCGAGGATCGCCCACAGCTCGCGCCGCGAGACGGGATCCACGCCGGTGGAAGGCTCGTCCAGGATGAGAACCGCCGGGTCATGCACTAGGGCACATGCCAGCGCCAGCTTCTTCTTCTGGCCGCCGGATAGCGCCAGAGCGCGCCGGTTGGTCAGTCCATCGAGTCGGGTGAAAGCCCGGAGAGACTCGATCCGCGACCGCTTTTCTGCGCGCGGCACCCCGTTGATGTCGGCGAAGAAGCTGAGGTTCTGCTCCGCCGTCAGGTCGCCGTAGAGGCTGAAGCTCTGGGGCATGTAGCCGATGCTGGACCGAATGCGCTCCTTCTGAGTGCGTGCGTCGAACCCCGCCACGTTGACCTCGCCACTGCTTGGCGGCAGCACGGTGGCCAACATCCGCAGCGTGGTCGTCTTTCCGGCTCCGTCGGCACCCATGAGGCCGTACAGCTGACCCTTCGCCACGCTTAGGTTGACATCGTGGACGGCATCAGCGCTCTGGCTGGGAAAACGCTTCGTCAGGCTGTGGCCTTCTATGACCGCTTCCATGATCGCTGCACTCGCCTCCAGGGCAGACTGCCCCTACCGAGGAGGCTATCAGACCTCCCCCGGCAGCGGTAGATGCCTGGCGCCACTATCTGCCCCTGACGGGAGTCATCCCTTCGCCTGACGGTCGTCACCACTTGGGCGAGACCGCTGCCGGGACCCTGAGAACCGTGCTATGATGACCGCATGGGTAGACCGATCGAGCCCGGGCTGGTGCGCGTCTTCCGCTACTTCGCCGTGGTGGCGGCGGTGTACTTCGCCGCCAACACGGTGTACACCTCGGCCGAGACGGGCGAGATCATCAACCTGCGGCAGGCACGGGCGCAGATCAGCATGCTCGCCTACCTCTTCCTGGCCGCTTACCTCTCCTGGCCCTGGCTCGAGCGCCGCCTGAAGCGCTTCTACCTTCCGATCGCTCTGGCCATCGCCACCGTCGCCCCCACGGTGAGCGGGCTCGCTGCGGCGGGAGGAACCGGCGCTCCCGTGTCGTCCCCCGCCGACGTGGGCCTGTGGAGCGTCTTCCCGGTGCTCTTCATCCCCCTGGTGCTTATCGCCTGGCAGTACAGCTTCACCGGTGTGATCGGCTTCACCGTAGGGGCCGCCCTGGTGGATGTGCTTCTCATCCTGCGGCTGGTAGGCTCGGTGAGCCTGGAGACACTACCCGTCTTCGCCTCTGCGCTGCTGCGGGCCTTCGCCTTCGGTATCGTCGGGCACATCGTCTCTCAGCTCATGGACACCCAGCGCGCCCAGCGCCGCATCCTCATGCACGCCAACGTGCAGCTGAGTCGGCACGCCGCCACCCTGGAGGACTTAGCCGTGAGCCAGGAGCGCAACCGCCTGGCGCGCGAGCTACACGACACCCTGGCGCATACACTGGCCGGACTGGCGGTAAACCTGGAAGCTCTGCGCCTGATGGTGCCCGAAGACATGGCCGAGGTACGACGGATGCTCGACCGCTCGCTGGAGAACACCCGGGGCGGGCTGACGGATACGCGACGCGCCCTCAAAGCGCTCCGCTCTCAGGCCCTTGAGGACCTCGGGCTGCGCATGGCCGTTCAGAACCTGGCCCAGGACGCCGCCGCGCGCGCCGGCCTGTCCCTGCACCTCGATCTGCCCAATGAACCACTGGAACTGACGCCCGATGTCGACCAGTGCGTCTACCGAATCGCCCAGGAGGCACTGGAGAACGTCGTCCACCACGCTCGGGCCACTAGGGTCGGCGTCTCGCTCGGGCTGGACCACAGCCTTCTCCGGTTGACGGTGAGCGACGACGGTCTCGGCTTCAGTTCGGCCGGAGCCGAGGGAGAAGATCGCTACGGCATACGGGGCATGGAGGAGAGGGCCAAGATGGTGGGCGGCCGCCTGGAGGTGCAGACCGTGCCCCAGCAGGGTACGTCGGTCACTCTCACCCTGAGGACGCGAGATGATTCGAGTTCTGATCTGTGACGACCAGGCCATAGTCTGCGAGGGTCTCCGGCGGATACTGCAGTCGGACCCGCAGATAGAGGTGGTGGGCACGGCTAGCGACGGTCTGCAGGCCCTGGAGCTTCTGGCCGCACGCCCAGTTGACCTGGTACTGATGGACCTCAAGATGCCCATCATGAACGGCGTGGTTGCCACTCGCCGTATCGCCGAGGATCATCCCGGCGTTCGGGTTCTGGTTCTCACTACCTATGACGACGACCACTGGGTCATGGATGCTGTCCGCGCCGGTGCGGCCGGCTACCTACTGAAGGACACTCCGCCGGCGCAGCTGCTGGAGGCCATACACGGCACCATGGCAGGGCGCACTTATGTCGATCCAGGCGTCACCGGCAAGCTGCTGGACAGCGTGGCCCGGTCCGCTCCGCCCCGGCGGCCCGAGCAGCGCGTGGTCCTCAGCGAGAGGGAACGCGAGGTGTTGCAGCTCATGACGCAGGGCTTCACCAACGCCGACATCGCCCGCCAGCTCTACCTTTCCGAGGGCACGGTCCGCAACTACGCCAGCGAGATCTTCCGCAAGATGGGCGTCTCCGACCGCACGCAGGCCGTCGTCTTCGGCCTCCGCCACGGCCTGGTGGACCTAGAGTAGAGACGCCACCCCTCGCACTGGGCCTCGGCGTGCCGGGCAGCCCCGACTGCGTCCACTTCAGAGGAAAAGCGGGCGGCGCAGACTCCACACTCGGTTCACGCCGAAAGCGGGTACGCCGGCGTAGGGCGCCACTTTGCCAAGGTGCGCGCACGGGATTGCCGCGGCTCCGCTCGACGCTACCGTCGGACTCTGCCAGCCGGTTGTCACCCCCTCCCTCGCCAACCCTGGGCACCGCCAGGTCCCACTCCCGCTAGACGAGAGCCCAATCATGCTGGAGTGAGGCAGACGCAACACTCGGCATCCGGCATGGCTCCGAGCAGCGTCACTTGTCAGCTCGTGGGCCTGCTTGCGTTGACACAATAGCAGGAACGGCCGATGATGACAGGCGCAAACAATGCGATCAGTGACTCGGCCCGCTCCCTGAGTGATGGCGTCGTCCGATAGCGCCTTGCGCTGGTCCGGTTGCCCTCGGCGGCTACCGTCGGGCCGGGGCGCTGCCGAACCGTTGGCGGCTGGGGACGGCGATCTGGCCGCTCGCTCGGTAGCGGTGAACAGCAGCAGCGTCGCGTAGGTGTGCCGATCGGACAGCCTTCCGGCAAGGAGGAAGCCAGCCAACCGAACAGTGCCGCGCCCGCAAGCCCATAGGGACCGGACACTCCGCCGCACATCGCGTACCGCTTCAGGGGAGGGTTCGCCGCCATGGTCGCTCGCCAATTCGTCTTTCGTTGGCTGTCTTTGCTGTCCATGCTGCTGCTGGTCGCCGGCCTCACCGCCTGCACCGGCCGTCTCGCGTCCGAGAGTGATTCGTCCGAGGTCGCCGACGCGGCCCAGGCTCTGAAGACGGCTTCAGAAGCGCAGGGGCTCGAGGCTCACGAGGGGTACTTCAAGCTCTGGGACATCGAGCAGTGCCTTGAGTCAGTCAAGGTGCTAGGGGGCTGCGACTTCAACAACCCGACGGCGCCATACCTGTTTCCCGTGGTTCCCTACTGGCCCGAGGAGCACGTTGACTCCGGCCTTGCCGGTGCGTTCGGAGAGACGGAGCCTGGTTATGGCGCCACCCATCGCCTCGATCCCAATGAGGCGATCGTCATCCTGGGCATTATGCCACCTGAGGCGGCCTACTTCGGGATGCAGAGCTACTTATTCACTCGCAAGGGTGAGTTCCAGACCGACAATGTCACCTACGAGTATCACAGCGCTCTGGGCACCAGGGACCTGCTCTTCCATCAGATGCCGCTCAGTCCGGAGCGGTATGGATCATGGGATAGCCTGACCGACGCCACCAACAACGCTGTCATCGAGCGGCAGTCCGGCGGAGTTTGGGGGCAGTTCCGCTACCTGGTGGTAACGGCGAACCGGCAGATGGAGACGCGGGTCCGGCAAATGCTGAGCGAGCTCTCCGTAGACGAGAAGGACATCTTCACCCAAGCCATGCCCTCCAGCGTCAACGTTGGGTTGGAGGAAGAGGCCGACGACTTTCTCACGCTCATCCGCTACTCCATGCCTGCCGACGGCGGCAAGGCAGGCACGGCCTCGGACGCCTGGAGACACGACCCCTCGCTGGCCGTCTTGCGCATACGCGCCACCGGTTCGGACCTACCGCTCGAGCGGTATCCGGCCTGGGGGGTGGACAGCCCCGAGACCCGGACGGCCGAGTCTGAAGCGTACCTGGAAGCCGACCTGGCCAGTCTGGTGCACGCTGTGGGCAAGGCCTGGGGCCAGCCCTGCCAGACCGAGGACTGCTCGGACCGCGCAGTCACCTTCGTGGACGCACAGGGCGAGCCGTTCAACCTACTCGGCCCCAAGTGCATCCTCATCGGCATGGACTGCCTCGGGGACACCCAGGACGCCACCTACAAGTTCACCCTCGCGCCAGGGCTCGACGACGGCGAGGTCTACGCCATTGTGGGCACCCTCGGTACCGCGACCGGCAATGCCACCTACGTGAGCCTTGCCCTCAACAACACCCGGCTGAGGCTGGGCGCCAAGAATGTGAATCACGAGCAGCTGAGCGGAAGCGTCACGCCCGAGTTCTTCCCCGATGTGGAGAACGGCGACAAGCTCTACGTCCACTACTTCACCCGGGACTGCACCGGTCTGGAGGACCTGACCCACGGGCACTGCACGACGGTCGAGGACACGCAACTCGTCATTCCGATCGGTGACAGGGCGTCGTTTGTCGAGCGAGAGTACATCAAGCCGGGCACGCAGCGAGGCCCCGACTCGGCGCTCACCCTGGCGTCAGTGCTGCTGCCGCTGCAGCGGCCGGTGGAGTAACAGGGTAGTCGCCATCGCCGATCAGAGGCATTGCATACACATGTGCGGTGCCACTGTCATTGAGCCTGACCGGAGGACCGGCGAGCCGGAAGGTACCGCGGGCGGCGGCGATCGCCGCCGCCTGTGACGCCACGGCCGGTCGTCCGGTAGAGGGTCAGAGACCTTACATGAAGTGAGGCGGCGCTTGCCGCCTCACTCGGAGCGCAACTCGGGGGCCGCCAGCGCCGGTAGTTGAAGGTCGGCGATGAACGCCCGTACCGGCCCCAGCAGCGCATCGCCGCCCTCGTAGGTCACGCCGGGATCTAGCAGCAGATCGCAGCTGCTACCGTCCCCGTACTCCAAGGTTAGCGACTCGGTACGCCCGCCGTCAGGCGCGTCGCGCGGCTCGATGCGCCGTAGGCCGGCGCAGTTGGTCGCTGCCAGGCGCGTGAGAAGGTCCTGCCGGCGCGGCTGGTCGCTAGGCACCGTCCACTCTCCGGCGTTCACCCGCGTTTCCGCCACCTTTCCGGCGCGCTCAAACTCGACGCCCTTGGCGGTGATGTCGTAGCGAGCAGTCCACTGCACCTCGGGCAGAAGCGGGCCCGACTCCACCTGGTAGTGAACCGCCACCACCGACGGCGCGCCACCAGCCACCCCCGGCAGCGGCGCCGAGCAGCCGCAGAGCAAGACGGCCAAACCCACAAACGCCCTTATCATCAGACCATCACTCGTCCGCTCAAGTAGCATCACCAAGCACCCGGAGCGGTCACGGCGGCGGCGGCGGACCGGCAGTGGCCGGTATTGGCGTCCCATCAGGAACCTGGTGCAGGTCCTCACAGGCGACGAGGTGGACGTCGCCCCAGACGTAGCCGAGCGCCCGGAACGTCTCAATGGTGTCTATCCAGCGCTTCTCTCCACCATCAAGCAGGTAGATGTGCGGACTCTGAGCGCACTTGAGCAGGATCGGGTCGGGATGCTCGTAGACGATGTCCTGCACCGCCGGCGGCAGCTTCCCGAGCTCCCCCTGCTCGATGGCGAAGAGCCAGGGAGTGGCCAGCACGACCACCAGGGCCCAGGCGACGTAGACCACAGTCGCGCCGCTGAAGACACGCCAGATGGCGCGCAACCACCTCTCCGCCGCCGTTCGCGCCTGGGCAACCAAGAGGTGCGCCAGCAGTCCCAGGTTGATCACGTTCCACCCGACGAATACGAACCGGTTGGGCGTCAGGCGATCCAGGAAGGTGCGGTAGACGATAGCGGAGAGAGCGTACAGGCCGACCACCAGAGCCAGGGCCGTGACGGCGATGATCCCGCGCCGCAGCCAGCGCCCTAGCCGATCGGTGGACTCGCTCGGTCGCAGCGGCGTCGCCCCAACCAACAAGGCGATCACTCCGAACAGCATGACATTGAAGATGATGAGGACTTCACGGTTCTCGTACGGGGCGCGGAGGTTGAACGGGATGAAGGCCAGGTAGACGACCAGAACCAGCAGCGTAAGCGGCAGGAGGGCCCTCGGCACGATGGCCACCGTCTTGCCTAGGCCCTCACCGAATGTCTGCTCCGCCGGCGAAATGGTGGGGTTGTACACGACAGCGGTGGCCAGCACCGGGATCAGGCCGGCACCACCGGCCAGGAGGTGCAGCAGCACCGCCTTCGACAACTGGACGTCCAGAGCCTCGAACAGCAGCACAGTGATGCCGACGAAGACTCCGCCCGCCATGGCGCCCAGTCCGCCCAGGACGAACACCTCCAGCGACTTGGTCAGGAACGCGAACCGCTGGTGCGACCGGTCCTGGCAGGCCGTCAGGAAAGAGCCCACGCCCGCCCAGGAAAGCAGAGGAAGGTGAATCAGCATCAACGTCAGATACTGCTCCTGGAATGGTCGCGTACCGGCCCGTGGGTAGACCCAGAGCACGTACACCGACACCGCCAGAAGCACGACGGTGGGCAGCTGCGCCCTGAACCAGGAGCCCCGACCGACGGTATACAGATAGGTCAGGACTGCCACCGCGGAGATGGGCGCAGCCAGCAGGAGGAGCTGAGGCAGGAAGTCAGTCGCCGGTCCCAGCCGCGTTTGCTCCACCACGACCACGAAGCGCGACACGTCCGACAGCAACCAGAACACGACGCCGTTCGCGAGTGCCAGCGGCAGGGCCCAACCCCAGGCGACAGCGAATCCCTTCGCCTGCGCGGCAGCGTGGCGGAGCCGGTGGAACCAAGCGGCGTAGAGCAGGTTCGCCGGTGCGGACGCGTAGCCGTCCTCGATGGCCCGCTCGAAGGCCTCCTCCTCACCGGCCTGCACGGCGGCACGGTACGCCTGCTCCAGCCTCTCAGGGTCTTCGGCAAGAGTATGAACTATGGGGTGGTAGGACACGGCGTTCGCCTCCAGTGCGCGGGCCATCAGTGCCTCTTCCCTGGGAGCAGCCGCGTGATGGCCCTCACAGCAGCTCAAGTCACAGGACTAGGCCTCGTAATGAGCTATCCTGACACGGATTCGGTTCGACGAGTCCTCCAGACCGGCCTCGGTTGTGCTAGCGCTCAGCACATGCCTGCCTACCGACCGTATGTCCACGCTGGTCAATCGGCGGGACAATGCGGATCAGCGGTACCGATCTAGCCCGGTAAGCTTGTGGCCGTTCACATGCCAACGATAGAATAGTTGATGAAAGCGCTGTGGATTGAGCGCCGGTTCGAGTGACTAGTGGCGAGGCGGCAGCACTCGCCGTTGAGTAGCTCCGTTCGCTTCACAGGAGGGCTGATGAGACGGAAGAGTGGTCCGCTCACGAAGTACCCCCTTGTCCTGTTCTTCTCGCTCACCTACCTGCTTAGCTGGTGGTCGGTTCCGGTTGTCGGTGGCTCGCTCTTCCCGTACGGACCAACTCTGGCTGCCTGCCTGATAGTCGCCATCGGCCAAGGGCGCGGAGGCCTACGCGAGTGGTGTACACGCCTGACCCATTGGCGGGCGGGATGGTGGTACCTGGTTGGATCTCTGCTGATCGCGGCTTCCTTGCTCGCAGCGTTTGGTCTGTTCCGCCTGCTCTCGCTGTCAGCCATCCCGTTCCCAGGGCTTCCGCTTCCGGCCATCTTTCTGGAGTTGCTGCTACTTGGGGGACTCTGGGAGGAACCGGGGTTCACCGGCTATGCTCTCCCCGAACTCCAGGAGAGGTTCGCCCGGCAGAGAGGCGGCATTCTCATCGCCACACTGATCCTAGCCCTGCTTCGTGCCGTCTGGCATGTGCCTCTACTGGTACAAGGAACCCTGCCATGGTTCGACGTGTTCGGGTACATCATTGCCTTCCAGCTGATCATCACCTGGCTGTACAACCGGAGTGGTGGCAGCGTGCCCGCGGTGATGCTCTTCCACTATTCGTCCAACCTTCTGGCAGGCGGCATGATGCTGCCGGCGTTCTCAGGGGCCGAGAAGCAGCTCTACTGGATGATCTTCGCTGCCTGCACCATCCTGATAGGGTCGGTGATCCTCGTCAGGCAAGGAACCTCGCTGGGCCGAAGACCTCAGCTACCGCATCAAGGCACTGCCCACGCCCCTGCGAGCGACTGACCGTATTCGATCTCCTCACTTGCGCTGGAACCGGAGACGAGTGCCCGCACAGCCCGGGGAGTTCCTCTACTGCGTCGCGTTCATGCCCGGCATAGCCGGTCGGAACTTATAGCCGTAGACGATATGTCCGTCGGCGCCGTACTGGCGCCACTGGCGGAACACCACCTCCACCGGTAGCCCAACGACCACCTCCTCCGGCTCAACATCGGTGATCTGCGCCGAGATGAGGGCTCCCTCCTCCAGGCGCACGAGCGCCACCACGTACGGTACCGACCGCTCGAAGGAATCCGGCACCTTGTACATGACGGTGTACGAGTAGACTTCACCGCGGCCGCTGAGCTTGATGGTCTCCACGTCGTCGGAGCCGCAGCCCGGGCACACCGGCCGGATCGGCACCACTACCCGGCCGCAACCACGGCACTTGGCGCCGAGGAGCCGGTACCGCTGTGCCTGGAGCCGCCAGTCCCTGGGAAGTTGAAGCGCCATGCTACTCCGCCTCCAGCACGTGCGTGACCACGGTGGCGCCGCTACCGCCGATGTTCTGGATCAGGCCGACTCTCGCTCCCTCCACCTGGCAATCGCCGGCGGCGCCCCGCAGCTGGAGCGCGGCCTCGACCGCCTGGTAGACACCGGTGGCACCCACGGGATGGCCGCGCGCCTTCAGGCCGCCCATGGTGCATATGGGCAGGCGCCCGCCTCGCACTACAACGCCCTCTTGCGCCAGGCGGAAACCCTCGCCGCGGGGCGCGTAGCCCGCCGCCTCCAGGGAGAGGATGGACATGATCGTGAAGGCGTCGTGGACCTCGAAGAAGTCCACGTCCTCGCGCGATCGGTTCGCCGCCGCCAGCGCCCGCTCCGTGGACGCCGCCACCGCCTCCAGGTAGAGGAGTTCGTTCCGGTCCTGGAGCGCCAGTGAGTCGGTCGCCACGGCGGAGCCGGCGATGCGCACGCCAGTGCGGCCCAGTCGTGCCGCCGTCTCGGCGTCGGCCAGGATAAGCGCGGCCGCCCCGTCAGCCATGGGCGCCGAATCCATGAGCGTCACCGGGTCGGCGATCGTGGGGGCTAGCAGGCACGCCTTCTGGCTCACCGCCTTGCGGAACATGGCGTTGGGGTTGCCGACGGCGTTGGCATGCGAGCTCATGGCAAAGGCAGCGAAGTCCTCACGCTCGGGACCGTACTCGTGCATGTAGCGCCGCATCAGCAGGGCGTTGATGGCGGGGAAGGAGAGCCCGATGGCCGCTTCTGACTCGGCGTCGGCCGCCATGGCCAGTCCCGCCGTTGCCAGGCCGTTGACGCTGTCCGTCATCTTCTCCGCCCCGAGCACCGCCACTAGCCGGTGCTCGCCGCTCTTCACCGCCAGGTAGCCCTGGCGCAAGGCGGCGGCCCCTGACGAGCAGGCCGATTCCACCGACGCCGCCTCGATACCCCGGAACCCGGCCCAGTCGGCAATGAGCGCGCCCAAGTGCTGCTGTTCGCTGAGAGTGGAGCCGAGCATGTTGCCCAGCATGAGCGCTCCGGGCGCTTCACCGCCGCCATCGGCCACCGCCGCTCGCAACGCCGCCACGGCCAGGTCGCGCAGCGACTTGTCCCAGTGCTCTCCCACGGGCACCTGGCCCACTCCGACCACGTACACCGTCCGGCAGTCCTGTCTACTGGTCACCATGAAACCGCCTCAGACCGCCAGCTTGCCGCGGTAGCGGGCATAGAGCGCATAGTCAATGGGCCTCCGCCTCTTCACGTAGTCCATGGTCTTGGGCGCCAATCCCTGCCGGGCGCTGACCTTGTCGGTCACCACGAGGGAGAACGCATCGCTGCCGGCGCCGGAGCCGAAGGACACCAAGAGGATCCGGTCGCCCGGCCCTGCCTGATCGAGCACCGCCGTCAATCCGATCAGGGACGACCCGGCGTAGGCGTTGCCAATCTGTCCTACGAGCAGGCCTATCTCCCATTGCTCGGGCCGGAAGCCGAGGTCGGCTGCAGCCTTGGCGGGGAACTTAGCGTTGGGCTGATGGAGGATCACCGCGGCGTAGTCCTCGGGACCGTGCCCGAGGTCAGCCAGTAGCGCCTCCGCCGCCGGCAACACGTGGCCGAAGTAGCCCGGTTCGCCGGTGAAGCGCCCGCCGTGACGAGGGTACTTCTGGCCCGCCCGCCGGAAGAAGTCCGGCGTGTCGGTGACGTACGAGCGCGAACCCTCCACCACCGCAAGAGCTCCCTCCGCGGGCCCCACGATGAGCGCAGCGGCGCCGGCACCGGCAGTGTACTCAAGCTCATCGCTCGGACGGCCCTGGGCTGTGTCGGAACCGATGGCGAGGGCGTACGGCACCATGCCCGCGCCAACCAGGCCGAGGGCAGCCTGCAGTGCCTCAGTCCCCGCCTTGCAGGCGAACTCAAATGAGGCCGCCAGCACGCTGGGACCGGCTCCGATTGCCTCCGCCACCATGGTACTGCTCGGCTTCACCGCGTAGGGATGAGACTCGCTCCCCACATACACCGCCCCCAATTCGGCGGGGTCAACCTGGGCCCGCGATACCGCGTTGAGCGCTGCCTCCACCGCCATGGTAACGGCGTCCTCATCCGGGCCCGGCACCGACTTCTCGCGCACGGGCAGATGATCCCTGCCCCCCTGCCACACGGCGGCGACCTCTGAGGCCGCCAGCCGGTAGCGGGGCACGTAGGCGCCGTACCCAACCAGCCCCACCGGCGCTACTGTCTTCATCGTCGACATGCTAGGTATGATTCCCCCCAGGATTCCTTCTGATTTCGCGTACCGCTTCCTCGGCCGCAGCGGCGCGGATCTCCCCCGATCGCACCAGCCACTTGGCCACCAGTTCGACCTCTGCGCCCACGGCACCGGCCGCCAGGGCCATCTGCCGCGCATGAAGGGCCATGTGCCCCCGCTGGATGCCCTCGGTAGCCAGCGCCCACAAGGCGGCAAGGTTCTGTGCCAGCCCCACAGCCGCCATTACCATAGCCAGATCCCGCGCCCGTTCGACCCCGAGCAGACGGAGGCAGGCTTGTGCAGCCGGATGTGCCTTGGTCGCACCCCCCACCGTACCGACGGCGAGGGGCAGCTCGAGGCTTCCCGCCAGGCCGTGAGCGCTCACTGACCAACGGCTCAGCGGGGTGTAGGTGCCTCCGCGAGCAGCGTAGGCATGAGCGCCCGCCTCAGTTGCCCGCCAGTCGTTGCCCGTCGCCACCGCGACGGCGTCGATGCCGTTCATGATGCCCTTGTTATGAGTGGCGGCGCGGTATGGGTCCACCGCCGCCAGCGCGTAGGCCTCCACGATGCGAGTTGCCACTTGGTGGCCTCTGAGGTCGTTCCGCGCCAGCGCCTCCAGCGGCACCGTGACGCGCGCGCGCGCGAGCCGGCGGTCGGCCAGGTTGCTGAGAATGCGCAGATTGGCCCGGCCGCCCGTGATCGTCTCGAGAAGCGGAGCCACCGCCTCGACGGCCGTGTTCACCGCGTTGGCGCCCATGGCGTCCAGCGTGTCATAGAGCAGGTGCAGAACCAGCATCGGTCCCGCCGGGCTTTGCTGGAAGGCGCGAATCTCCAGTCGCTTGGCTCCCCCTCCCAACTCCACGATCCGCGAGGGCCGGGCGTTGGCGAGGGCCAGGATGTCGGCCTCCCGCTCCTGCACCGCCTCAATCGCCCGCTCCAGGTTGGTGACATCCAGCAGCTGCACCTGGCCGATCATGAGCGAGTCGTCGGCCTCGGCCTCGAACCCGCCTCCCGCACGCGCCGCCAGCGCTGCCTTGCTCGCCCCCGCGATGACCGATGGCTCCTCAATCGCCATGGGCACGAGCACCTCGCGACCGTTGATCACGAAGTTGGTGGCCACCCCTAGGGGCAGGGCCAAGTTGCCCAACGCGTTCTCCACCATCGCATCGGCGATGCTCAGGTCGAGCCCAGCCGACAGCCCCGCCAGGTCCCCCTCGGCAACGCCGGCCGCGTCGGCCACACGCCTGAGGCGCTCCGAGACCGCAAGCTCGTATAGGCGTGAGAGTCGTGACGTACGGGCCATGGCGTAGACGCGAAGTCTCCTATGATGAGCGGCAGCTGCGGCGAATTCGAGTGCGGAGACCGCTCACCATCAACGCCAAACGGCCCGCCCTCAGGCGCCATGATAGATTGTCGCCGAGCATCACTGTCAGAAGCTGTCAGAAGCGGCCCGAGGCCCTGTCAGGCTCGCGGTCGCGGTGCGCGCGGAGCGCTCACGAGTCAGTCTCGCCGGCGCGGATCTCCATGTCCGCCAGGACCCGCGCCATCTCTTTCACCGCCACCCTCTGCTTGCGGTAGAAGTCCGACTCGCTGAGGGCGAGGTTGCGGGCGATGTCTTTGGCTCGCATGCCCTGGACGTACTTCATCTCCAGGACATTGTACAGGTCCCACTCCGCCGACCTGGTGCGTTCTCCCGGGGGGCGCAACGCCTCGATGGCGTGCACGAGAACGGCGCGTAGAGCACGGATAGGGTTGCCGCCGTTCTCCTGCATGGCGGCCCGAACTACCCGCAGCTGCAGCAAGGGGCTCTCGCGCAGCTGAGTGCTCCCCCAGTAGTTGCGCAGGGCAGACCGAACCAGGCTGGGGAACTCCGGGCTCAGAACGGGGTTCGCCAGCATGGCCTGCGCCCCGCCGTACGAACCACCCTTGCGAAGACGTTGTACGCTGTCGATCTCCGGCAGCAGCTGCCTCAGGGCACTGAAGACCTGGCGCTGCAGACGCATGTCCTCGATGGCGGCCGAGGCGCGTGACACGAGGACGTCGAGCACGGTGAGCTCCTCTTCGTCCAGGGCCGCCGGCGCCATTCCGCCCGACCACCCCAGCACCCCGACCGGTGCGCCGCCGGCCCTTTCGTGAAGGGAGACCAGCCATCCATCTGCCTGCTCCAGGGCGTCATCGGCGGCCAGCAGACCTTCTTCGGCCTCATCCCCCCATGCCGATGCCCGTGCCTGAAGCCAGGCCGCCACCTCCGGCAGCTCCGGTACCTGCGCTGCGGACCCGACGGAGCTCTGCACCTTCAGTTCGCCGATGTCGCCCGGCGGAAGGGCGGCGACAAACGCTCCCCGCGCCCGAGTCAGGTCACAGGCCTCGATGAGGATGTTCTCCAGCACCTGCCGAAAGTCGGTCGTTGTCAGAAGCCGGCGCTCCAACTCCCGCAGCCATTCCACCTCGGACCGATCCTGGCGGTATGCGAAGCGATCGACAAGCGGCTGCGCCAGGCTGATCAGGACCTGCAGCAGCACCACCACCCCGACAACGGCGAAGGTCAGGAATGCCCCCCGTCTCAGCCCCAGCACCGTGATGGACTGGGGCACCGCCCGCATCACCATGAGGACACCGACACCGACCAGGGGCCCCCGGAGCAGATACTGGGTGAACTCCTGCTTGACCACGCGCTCGGGGGCGAGCACGCCGTAGAAAGCGACGCTATAGCCCATTACCACCAGCATTACCATCACCGCCGAGCTGCCCACTGAGGACAGCAGGTGCACCAGCCAGGCGGCACCCTGCCCGGGGAGGCCGGCAACGATCAAGAAGGGGAACACCCCCAGTGCCGGCGCCGCAAAGGAAAGGGCCAAGTAGGTGAGACGTCGCCGCGAATCCCGCGTGACGGTGCTCTGACGTGCCATGGCGATGTTGACCGCCCCAAGCACGGTGGTAGCGGCGAAGTAGAGGGCGAAGAGCCAGAACAGCGGCCCGGCCCGGAGATGGGCAGCACTGCCCAGGTAGACCCCGTCCTGCACGAGGAGGTCACTGAGGAGCGTGAGCGCCAACAGGCCCACTCCGATGGCGTAACCAGCGGCGACGGTGACGGCGCCGCCCGGCGCCCGCCGGTTCACGCTCCGCAGCAAAGCCTGTGAAAGATGCAGGTAGGCGGCGGGCACGAAGGCGATACCCAGCCACTGGAAGCGCAGCCAGAAAGCGGAGCCGTCCTCCCCCACCGAGTTGATCACCGCCACATCGCCTATGTACACCACCGTCACGAAGGCCATGAGCGCCGTGAAGGCTCGGCCCACCCCGCTGTAGACGTTGTGCGTGAGCACGTAAACCATCAGCGCGAAGGCAGTGAGCAGAACGGCCGAGGCTAGGGCAGCATCAAGGCTTACCAGCAGTCCGGTGAGGGTGATGTCGGCGAGGCCGAGGGCAGTGAGCATCAGACGCGATACGCGAAGAGCAGAGCGATCTCATGCTCGGAGAACAGGTGCTCGTTGTAGCCGCTGAACTCCATACCCAGGTGCTGGAGGAAGGCAATGGCGGGGCCGCTCTTGGCCAAGCATGGAGCCATAACCACCCGGGCGTGCAGGCGACGGGCCCCTTCGGCGGCGCTGCGCATTAGTTCCGTGCCGATTCCCTGGCGCCGGCGCTCCGGCAAGACGATGAGGTGGTCGACCGTGGCAACCCCCAGAGCGCCGTCATACGAGACCGCCACCCAGCCCACGACCTGGTCCTGCTCGGCCACCAGCAGCAGGTGTCCCCCTTGCAGCCGGGAGACTAGGTCGTCGCGCGCACTCGGGTACGGTACCTCGAGGGGTCGCGGCAGCCTCACCTGGGAGAACAGAAGGGAGGTCGCGATCCGCTGCGAGCTCTGCTGCATGTTCCAGACCTGCTCGCTGACGACGGAGCCGTCCATGCGACGACAGGCGTCCAGGTCGTTGAGGGTAGCGGGGCGGATGGTGGTATCCAAGGCGTTCATGCGAGTGAGCCCGGCATCGGCGCTACACGCCGAAAGCGGACATCCGGAACGCCAGCAGCAACTCCCGGTATCGCTCTCCGGAGGGCTGAAGGAGCAAGCCCCGCTTCATCTCATCGACATGCCGGAAGGTGATCCACAGACGCTCGGGGGGGATGTGGCCGGGCGCGCGATCAGGCCACTCCACCGCGGCCACACCGGACCCGCCGATGCACTCTTCGGGATCGAAACCGAGGAATGATGTCTCGCTGATGCGGTAGAAGTCGATGTGGTAGAGTGAGGGCCCGCTGGCGGAGTGGTACTCGTTGACGATGGTGTAGGAGGGGCTGGCGATGATGCCCAGTACCCCCATGCCCCGGCCGACGCCCTGTACGAAGCGGGTCTTGCCGCTGCCCAGCGGCCCCTGCAGACAGACCACATCACCGGGCTGCAGCAGCGCGCCTAAGCGCTGGCCAAGGCGGCGCGTCTGTTCCTCGCTGTGGCTGGTGAAGTCTAGGTCGTCGGGACTCAGTATAGGGCTCATGATCTACCGATCCTGCGAAGTTGACCCATTATAGGCCGAGCCGAGCGGCCCAACAACCTCAGTGGGGTCCCAGCAGGTACTTCGCATAGGCAACACCGCTGTAGTAGGCGGTGAGAGCGCTGAGCAGCAAGCCGTGAGCGCCCATCCGGTGCCCCTCGAGTTGGACGTAGCGGCGATAGAACTCGCGCAGCGGGCGCGACACGAGCGACCGCAGGCGCCGCGGCGCTCCCTGGGACGCCAGCGCTCGCGCCTCAAGGGAAGCATACGGCCCCTGCTTGCGGACGAACTGGCGCACTGAGCCGTAGTTGTGGTGCACCAGGGCGCTCTCCAGCCAGCCCTCGGGTCCGTCCAGAATGACCGTCTCGTGGACCGGGCGCAGGGGGTCATAGCGCGCCTTGCCGCGTCGGAGGAGCCGCAGCTGGTAGTCCGGGTACCAGCCAGCATAGCGGGTGAGCCGACCGAAGAGGTAGTTGTCGCGCGGAACCCACCACCCCACCGCGTCACCGTCCACAGCCCGGCGGATCTCGGCGGCTAGCTCCGGCGTCGAGCGCTCGTCGGCGTCAACGAAGAACACCCAGTCTCCCTGGGCCGCCTCCAGGGCCGCGCTCCGCTGGTCGGCGAAGTTGGCGAACGGATGCTCCACCACGCGCGCTCCCAGTCGGCGTGCCGCTTCCTGCGTGCCGTCGCTGCTGACAGAGTCGAACACCAGCAGGCCATCGGCCCAGAACAGGCTGCGCAGGCAGTCGGGCAGGTTGCCGGACTCGTTACGGGTCAGCACAACCGCCTCGATGGTCACTGCTCCCTCCCTCACAACCGGGCCACATCGGCCAGCGTGGCGCGCGACTGGGAGGCCTGCGCCTCGTCTATCACCCCGTGTCGCAGCCTTCCCTCCAGCCGGACCCGCTCGCCGGCGAGACCCACCTGTACCACGGCGCGAACCGCCCCCAGGTAGGCGCGTCCGTGGTGTTTGGCGAAGTAGCGGTAGCGGCTGCACCACAGCCGGGTATAGCTTTCCCGGCGGGTCTGGGTGGTGCTCCGGCCGGCATGGTGGACGATCACGGCTCGCGGATCGCTCCACACCTCCCAGCCGGCCGCCAGCGCCCGGCGGCACCAGTCCACCTCCTCGCAGTACAGGAAGTAGCCGGGGTCCATACCGCCGATCTCGCGCAGCATCTCCGGGCGGAGCAGCATGGCTGCGCCGAGGGGATGGTCGCAGAGGAAAGGCCACCCGCCCGCCTCCTGCTCCGGGTACCGCCCATTCAGACGGCTCTCGGTGAGCCGACCGTGCAGCGGGTAGAAGTCGAGGAAGGTCTGGGCCAAGTCGGGGAAGCGAAAGGCGGAGTGCTGGGGCGTGCCGTCGCCGTACACCAGGCCGGGCCCGATCACGCCCGCCGCGGGAAGCAACTCCATGTCCTCGAGCAGGGTGGTTAGGGCGCCCGGCGTCAGCTCCGTGTCCGGGTTGAGGAGCAGCACCGGCACCGTGCTCCCACCCATCGCCCGCAGGACGGAGTTGGTGCCGCCCACGTAGCCGCCGTTCACGTCGCTGCGGCAGAGAACCGCCTGAGGGAACTCCGCTGCCACCAGGCCGGCGCTGCCATCGTGGCTGGCGTTGTCCCACACCCACACCCGCGCCTCGATTCCCTCATCGGCGGCGCAGCGGTAGATGCTCTCCAGGCAGGCGCGCAGCAACTCACGCACGTTGTAGCTGATGACCGCTACCTGCACGTCGGGACGAGCGCCCATGCCGGTCTCAGTAGCCGATGGTTATGGCGGTGGGGTTGACGTAGTCCTCGCCGGGCACGTACTGGACGTCTTCGTGGATGAGGCCGGCCCAGAAGTGGGGCTGCCGCCGTGGTGGGGGCTCTACAATGCGGATGCCGCCCGTCACCGTCACCACCTGCCCGGGCATGAGATAGTGGTAGTCACTGCCCTCGTACGTCACTTTGGTCAGCTCGGAGGTAGGCCCGAGCTGCCAGCGGTAGGGGTAGGGATCACCGGCGCTGTTGCCCTCGTAGTTGACGCCAATCCGGAACGCGCCGGAGCTGATGTGGTGGCCCAGGGTGTTGTAGTTCTGCGTGTTGTCGTAGACAGTGCCCGGCTCCGGTCCCTGCGTGCGGATGGGCACGCTGCCGATGTTCTGCACCGTCAGGGTGAAGTACAGCACCTCGCCTAGGGGCACCACGGTTGTGCTCCACTCCGCGCCCGCTCCCGAGCCGGACTTGATGATGGTGGCCCGAGGAACGCCCCCTTGCTCGATGGTCAGCTCCGTCTCGGCGCGAGTCTGGTTGCCGACCGCGTCCTCCACCTCCAGCACCACCTGGTACTGGCCGGCCGCCGGCGGAACCGCACCGAGGTCGATGCCGCCGTCGTAGTCGTGTTCGTGTCTCCCCGGCGCCCCGAACTCGCGGATGGCATCCTCGGGGACGGTGAACCGCTCGCCCGTGGGCCCGACCAGGTAGAGCGACAGCCGCGCCACTTCCTTGCTGAGGTCGTAGGTGATGCGCACCCGGTCGCCGATTCCGTCGCGGTTGGGGGTGAATGAGCGTGGGAAGGCATCCAGCCCGATGATCTGAGGGTAGTTGTCATCAGCGTCTACGACGGAAAGCGGCGTCTCAGCGATGGCGGGACCGCCGGCACCGTCCAGCGGCTTGGCTTCGACGACCAGCCGGTAGTCGCCATCGGGCAAGACACGGCCATCCACGACGCCACTGAAGTCCACCGCGTAGTCTCCGGGAGAACGCGTGGCATCCCGGCGGAAGTAGTGGCGGCCCTCTTCAGAATCCAGCATGTAGATGGAGACTGCGGCCGACCGGCGCAATGTGTAGGAGATTCGGGCCGCGTCGGTGACACCGTCGGCATTGGGGGTGATGGTGGTGGGCTCGACGGCCATCGCGGTCAGTATGGTCTCGTTAGCACAACCGGCCGCGACGCTCAGAACCAGCAGCGCCGAGGCTACGAGGGGTATGCGAAAGAGTGAACGGCGTGTCATGGGGTTCATGTCGCCTATCTTAGTCTGGCACTTTCGGCGGGGCCAATCGGGGAACCTAACCCCCCGGCCCCCTTCCCTGAGAAGGAAGGGGGAGGGGGGAGGTAATCAGGGCCTACTTGAGGGCGAAGATGCGGTCCATGGCGGTGGCTGTGTCGTAGACCGACTCGACCGGGAAGTGCGTGAGTAGGCCGACCTCGGCGGTAACGTAGCCATCGTAGCCGATTCCGCGCAGCGACTTCATCAGCTTGGGCCAGTCCAGATCGCCGTGGAGAAGCTGGGCGAACCCCCGGCCGGTGCCCACGTCGATCTTGAAGTCCTTGATGTGCACCCGCGCGATGCGCGGCCCCAAGATCTCCGCCCAATGATGCGGATAGCCCCAGATCAGCATATTGCCGGCGTCGAAGTAGGCCTGCACGGCCGGGCTGCCGACCTCGTCCACGAAGCGGGCGTACTCGATGGGGCTGAGAAGGAACTTATTCCAGACGTTCTCCACGCCGATGGTCACGCCTAGCGTCTCCGCCTCCGGCCCGAGCTCCTGCAGAGCCTCCTTGGCGCGGTCGTAGCAGTAGTCGTAGCGGACGGCGTCATTCACCCAGTGCGGCACCAACAGCAGTACCTCGGCGTCCAGAGCCGCCGTGATGTGTAGGGCTCGCCGGATGGCGTCCTTACCCTTGGCGCGGACAGCCGGGTCGTCGGAAACGATCGGGTAGACGCGAACCGACACGCCGCCGCCCATGAGGCTGCAGACATCCAGTCCCCGGTCCTTGACCATGCGGACGACCTTGGCCAGATCGGCGTCAGTCGAGTCAGCGTTCACCAGATCACCGCTACCGGCGTCGGCGATGCGCGGCTCGACGCCGTCGAATCCCGCCTTGGCGGCCAGGTCCAGGCGCTCCTCCATACTCAGATCGCCCGGCAGCCCACCCCAACACATGCCCTTCTTCATGGCGATACCTCCCCCAGAGATGCGCGCCGATGATAGCACGGCGTTCGCAGCGGTCAAGTTACCACCCGACAGGCATGCCGCCCTAGCCCGTCGCTCGCGCATTCGCCGGGCAGGTCAGTCGGAGGATGATGTAGCCCACCACCCCGCTGATAACGGACGCTACCAGGATACCCACCTTGGCGATGTCCAGCAGCTCCGGCCGGATGAACGAGAGGTTGGCCACGAAGAGAGACATGGTGAAGCCGACACCCATGAGGATTCCGACGCCATAGACCTGGCCCCAGGTGGATCCCTTCGGTAGGTCGGCGATGCCGGCCCTCACCGCGACGAACGACAGCAAGACCACACCAACCTGCTTGCCGAGGAACAGCCCGGCCAGGATCCCCAGGCTGACCGGATGGGTCAGCGCCGCCGTTCCGGTAGCCCTCAGGTCCACGCCGGCATTCGCCAGGGCGAACAACGGTACCACCAGGAACGTCACCCAGGGGTGGAGGGCGTGCTCCAGTCGCTGGAGCGGGCTCTCCGTCCGGACGACCACTGACTCCAGTGCCTGAACCGCCGCCAGTTGGTCCTCGTTGGTGAGGATGTCGCCGCCCAGCTGGCAGGCGTTCTCTAGCTGATTTACGATGGCGCGGGAGCGGTCCACCAGCTCCACCGGTTCGATCCGCCCCTTGGCGGGGATGGTCATGGCCGCCAGCACCCCGGCAATGGTGGCATGTACCCCGGACTGCAAGAAGGCGAGCCAGACGATGAGGCCGAGGATGCCGTAGGGCAGCCAGTGCTTCACCCCCAGCCAGTTGGCCGCCACCATAGCCAGGAGGCCCGCCGCCCCGATGGCGAGCGCGATCCAGGACACATCGGTGGTGTAGAAGAGGGCGATCACCAGGATGGCGCCGATGTCGTCGACGATGGCGGCCGCCGTGACGAAGACGCGGAGCTGCAGACTGATGCGGTTGCCCAGCAGCGCCAGGATGCCCAATGTGAAGGCGATGTCGGTGGCCATGGGGATGCCCCAGCCGCGCTGGCCGATGCCGCCAGCGTTCACCAGCAGGTACAGCGCCGCGGGGAACAGCATCCCGCCCACAGCAGCCAGCACCGGCAGCGCCGCCTTCCGGCGGGATGCCAGCTCGCCCACCATGATCTCGCGCTTCACTTCCAGGCCGATGACGAAGAAGAACATCGCCATCAGGCCGTCGTTGATCCAGTGCAGCGCCGTCTCCGACAGAACGAACTCGCCCACGCTGATCGCGATCGGCAGTTCCCACAGGGCGAAGTAGGCGTCCGACCAGCGCGAGTTGGCCCAGAGCAAAGCGATAGCGGTCACCGCCATCAGCAGCAGCCCGCTGGAAGCCTCGCGGCTGGAGAACTCCTGGAAAGGGCGTATCAATCTATCAATGGGAAGGGGAGTGGTCGGGCGGGCAATCTCCGGCGCCCGTTTCATCGAACGCCTCCGCCACGGGCGCGACTCTCGATCCGGAGAGCGGGCAAGCGGGCGCGCTGTCTCTTCATTGCTCCTCCTGGCTGTGTGCGTCCCGCCATGATACCACGATCGAGCCCCCAGAACGACTCTGACGGAGCCAGGACGGCTACTATGGCCGTACCGGTCGCTGTCAGCGGGACCAGCGCACTTGAGTAGCTTCCAGGCCGCCTAGATGCCGCGTATTGCCGTCAAACCACTCCAGCCGGATCGAGCCGTCTCTCCCCAGGAGCGCCAACGCCTGCCCGTCCGGCGACCAGGCCACCGCCTGTCCCTCGGTCGCAAGGCGGACCTCACCGGCGAACGTCATGACCGCCGTCCGGCGGATGTCGGGCGGGCCGTAGCCCACCACCACGATCTCGTCCGCTACCGGGCTTCGAGGCCCCACCACGCCGACATGCAGTCCGGCCATCGTCTCGGGGAGCTCTAGATGGTACCGGCCGTCCCCATCCAGACGGTAGCGCCACAGTCCTGCCTCACCCTCCGGCGCTGGCTCCCGTCGGTACAGAAGCTCCTGCCCGTCCAGAGACCAGGTTATGTCGGATGAGAAGGCATAGCCGACGGTGAACTCTCCCGCTGGCGCCAGCACAAGCGTTGTCCCGCCGGCCATCATGTCCATCAGCACCAGCCGCATCTCACCGAAGTAGGCGTCTGAGCTACGATAGGTCAGCTGGGTGCCGTCCGGTGACCAGGTGCCCAAGTACGCTCGCTCTCGCTGGCAGATCGGGAGCGGTACGACCAGGCCTTCCTCTGTGACCAGGTGCAGCGTGGCATCGGTGCTTCCATAGGCGATGCGGTCGTCAATGGGCGACCACTCCGCCCAGGCCACCTTGAGCCCCTTGGTGACGGCCTTCGCCTTCGCCGGTCGGCCGGCGCTCAGGTCCACCACCCACAGGTCCGTCCCCACCGGCCCGTCGCTCTCGGGAATGGCGTACCAGCCCACGCCTAGGGCCAGCTTGGTGCGATCGTGCGACCAGCCGAACAGGTAGGTGACGTTGGCGGAGCTGGTGAGCCGAGTCTCCACGCCGCTCTCGGCGTCCACCACGTAGAGGTTGCCCTCGCGCAGGAAGGCGATGGTCTGTTCCGTCACGTGGTCCGTGTAGCCCGAGAGCTCCAGTTCCGGCTCCCAGTCTATGACCACCGGCGTGGGCCAGACCGGCGAGCTCGCCTGAGGTGTAAGGGCCTCCGCCGTGGGCAAGGGCGACACCGGCGACGGAAGGGCCGTCGCTCCGGTGCAGCCGGCGGTGAGCACGGCCAGTGCGGCCAATCCGAGGAGTGTCGTCACCAGATTGCGCAACCGGCTCATTCTAGACCTCCTAGGCGGTCGCGGCCTGAAGAGCATAGGCCGCGAGTTGTGCGGCTCCCGGCCCATGTACTCCGTGATGCGGTTCACTAAGGCAAAGAGTAGCCATACCCGTTGTCATCGGACAGGCTCTGCTGCACAGAGACCGCGACCCGCCCCCTGGCTTCGGCCGCCTGTACTCGCACCGAACCTCGGACACGTCTACACCGTAGTCGCTCGCGTGCTGACCCACTCCGTGGTCGACCCAAATGGTGTTCTGGGCCAGTCTCCCGAAGTACGCCAGCACCATAACCATGCTGGTCGGCCCACACGACCAACCTCCGTCGAACCATTGGGGTGCGTCGTGCACCTGGTGGACGTAGGGCACCGGCAGTTCCACCACTGCATCCGCCGCCGACCGCCTGGCGGCGGATCCATCCTCCCGCGCGAGGTCTATCTCTCCCGCAAGGTCACCGCTCAGCGAATACAAGGAGAAGGCCGTGCCGTCCCGGACCACGAGATAGCCGCCCACCCATGTCAGCGGGCTCATGGTGATCCAGTACGTGCTGGCGTCCAACGTGGCCAGCTTGCGGGCGGTCCCGCTCTCGAGCGACCTCACCCATAGCGTGACTGGGCTCCCCTCTCGCCCACCGTTCATGTAGGCGATCTCCCCTGACGGTTCCGGCCCGTAGGTCACACCGAAGGGCGCGTAGTACCCAAACGACTCTGTGCGGGCCCCTTCCTCGCCGATGGTCACGACGGGGCTGGCGTCTCCAGTCTCCGGGTCGCCCAGCCATATGACCGGCGGGTCCATGGAAGGACCAACTAAGTGACTCCGGGACACAAAGGACACCGCCACCTCACCGTCTACCCTAGGCACGACCCGGAAGTCATCATACCCGTACTCCGGGGCGTCCTCCGCCGGCCACAGCGGCCGGATCGTGCCCGAGGCGATATCGACCACTGCGAAGCCCTCCATGCGCCAGGCCACCTGTCCAGGAACCAGACGGGTCACGTAGAGCCTTGCCCTGTCAGCAGAGACGCCCAGAACCCGGACGAACCGCCCACGGGCCAGCAGCTGCTGCTCGGAGCCGTCTGTAGGCGCGAGCCACGCCTCACCCTCATAGACGCCCATCTGCGCGCCCCACCGTACCTTGGTGTAGACGATGTGTTCCTCATCCCACCAGGCTAGCGACTCCAGCGACTCTCGCTCCCAGCCGCCCTCGGCGCAATCGGGTACTTCGTCGCCGGCGCGTCGGCAATGGTGCGGCGCTCTCCCGTCTTGAGATCGAACACGTCCACTCTGTGCGCTGCTTTGGAGCTACTCCGGAAACAGGCAGCCAACTGGGCGCCGCTAGGCGACAGTACGCTCCTGACTGTGGTGCTCCCGGAGTTGAGGTCCGGCATCTCGGCCAGCCGGATCGCCGATGACCCCTCGACCAGATACAGAGCCAGTCCAGCCTGGTCCCCGAAGGGAGCAATCACCGCCATCCGCGGGAAGTCGCCATATCCCTCTATCACCAGCGGACCGCCGGCATCGCCTGCAGTCGCCGTCGGCGCCACAGAGGGGATGGCTGTCGGAGTAGCAAGAGGAGATTCTGCCTGAGAAGGGAGCGACGATGCAGTAGGTAACGGCGTAGCTTCTGTAACGGTGTCCACCACGGGCGGGCCCGCCTCCGGTGGGCCGGGAAGGGTAGGAGTTGCTCGCGGGGCCGAAGCCACCGCGCCGGCACTGGATGCGGGCAGGGCGCCCTGTGCCTTGTACAGCCAGACGATGACTAGGGCGAGCACGGCCAGTACGGCCAATCCGAGGAGCGTCGTCACCAGATTGCGAAACCGGCTCATTCCAGACCTCCTTGTCGTGCTCGCGAGCCCATGACTCAGGCTCTTGCCGTACGCTCGGCAGGTCGGCTACTTGCCCGCGCTCACCATCTCCTCTCAGGCTTAGCGCCGAAGAGACATCCACTCTGATGCCTGCCCAGCCTGACATGTGCATATCATAGTCGCCTGTGCCTACCGTTGCAGGGGCATTGTGCCACTTCTCTATACTAGTGCCTTCGTTCTCTCTCCGTGCCACCGCTGCTTGTCTCTGCTCGTCACCGCCCCACCCGCGCCCACCTCCGCCGCCCGGAGTGGTGCCCTGGAACATCTGTGCTATAATGGCGATCCGGTCGCCCTCTCACAGCCATCCTTCGCCCGCGGAATGGTGCCATGAACCCAGATCAGATCGTCATCCGTGGCGCGCGCCACCACAACCTGAAGAACATAGACCTCGTCCTGCCCCGGAACCGTCTCATCGTCTTCACCGGCGTCTCCGGCTCCGGCAAGTCCTCCCTCGCCTTCGACACCCTCTACGCCGAGGGTCAGCGCCGTTATGTCCAGTCCCTCTCCGCCTACGCCCGCCAGTTCTTAGGCACCATGGACAAGCCGGACGTGGACTACATCGGCGGCCTCGCCCCGGCCATCGCCATCGAGCAGAAGGCGCTGAGCAAGAACCCCCGCTCCACCGTGGCCACCGTCACCGAGATCTACGACTACCTGCGCGTCCTCTTCGCCCGCATCGGCGTGCCCCACTGCTACCAGTGCGGCCGCGAGGTGGACGCCCAGTCGGTGCAGCAGATGGTGGAGACGGTGCAGGCTGCCGGCCCTGGAGCCCGCCTGCAGGTGCTGGCGCCCGTCGCCCGCAACCGCAAGGGCACCTTCGCCGATACCTTCGCCGGCCTGCGCGCCCAGGGCTACAGCCGTGTCCGCGTGGACGGCGAGATCGTGGACCTGACCGAGGGGCTGGCGCTGGAGAAGAACTTCCGCCACAACATCGAGGTAGTGGTGGATCGCCTCGTCGTCGCCGAGGACGACGAGTTCCGGCTTCGCCTCAGCGACTCGCTGGAGACGGCGCTCGGCCTCTCCGATGGCCTGGTTCTGCTGCTCTTCGAGGACCGGCCGGAGTTGGTCCTCAGCCGCGACTACGCCTGCCCCCACTGCAACATCAGCTTCCCCCAGCTCACTCCGGCCATGTTCTCCTTCAACAGCCCCTTGGGCATGTGCCCCGACTGCAACGGCCTCGGTTACAAGACCGAGTTCGACCCCCGCCGCTTCGTGGACGACTCGCTCACTATCCGCGAGGGCGCCGTGCTCCCCTGGGGACCGCTCAAGGGCCAGACAGGCTGGCGCCACCGCGTCGTCACCCAGCTCGCCGAGGCCTTCGAGGCCCAACTCGATCATCCGTGGCGGGACCTGCCCGCGGGCTTCCGCACCGCCTTCCTCCACGGAAGTAAGGGCGTGCGCATCCGCCACGAGTGGAAGGCTGAGCACGGCTCCGGCAGCGGAGAGTGGGAGTATGAGGGCCTTATTCCGAGCTACGAGCGCCGCTACGGCCAGACCAAGTCCGAGCATATGCGGCGCTACTACGCCTCCTTCATGGGCCGCCAGCCCTGCCCCACCTGCGGCGGCAAGCGCCTCCGCCCGGAGAGCGCCGCCGTCACCGTGCGCGACCGCACCATCACCGAGGTCAGCGGCCTGACGGTCACCGCCGCGCTGGACTGGGTGGACAGCCTCAACCTGCAGGGCGAGGAGGCTGAGATCGGCGGCGAGGTGCTCAAGGAAGTGGCCCTACGCCTACAGTTCCTCCTCAACGTGGGGCTGCACTACTTGTCGCTGGACCGACTGGCGCCGTCCCTCTCCGGCGGCGAAGGGCAGCGCATACGCTTGGCCAGCCAGATCGGCTCCGGCCTAGTGGGCGTCCTCTACATCCTGGACGAGCCCAGCATCGGCCTCCACCAGCGCGACAACCGCAAGCTGCTGGACACCCTGGAGCAGCTGCGCAACCTGGGCAACAGCGTCATCGTGGTCGAGCACGACCTGGAGACCATCCTCGCCGCCGACCACGTCGTGGACTTGGGGCCGGGGGCCGGGCTCCGAGGCGGCTACGTCGTCGCGGCGGGGACACCGGACGACATCGCCGCCAGCTCAGTCTCGCTCACCGGCCGCTACCTCCGGGGCGAGCTGAAGGTCACCGCGCCCAACGGACGCCGCCCAGTGAACACCGACGCCATCCGCCTACGCGGCGCTCGGCACCACAACCTGAAGCGGATAGACGTGGACTTCCCGCTGGGCAACTTCATCTGCATTACCGGCGTGTCCGGCTCAGGGAAGTCTTCCCTGGTGAGCGAGACCCTCTTCCCAGCCCTGGACAACCGGCTTCAGCACGCCCGCAAGCGTGAGGGGCGCTATGACAAGCTGGAGGGAGTGGATCAGGTCGACAAGGTGATCAGCATCACCCAGGACCCCATCGGGCGCACGCCCCGCTCCAACCCGGCCACCTACGTCGGCGCCTTCGACTACATCCGCAGCCTCTTCGCCGACCTGCCCGAGTCCAAGGCGCGCGGCTACAAGCCCGGCCGCTTCTCCTTCAACGTGCGCGGCGGCCGCTGCGAGGAGTGTGCTGGGTACGGCACCAAGCGCGTCTCCATGCACTTCCTCGCCGACGTGTGGGTGACCTGCAGCGCCTGTAAGGGAGCCCGGTTCAACCGCGAGACCCTGCAGGTGCGCTACAAGGGCAAGAGCATCTCCGACGTGCTCGATCTGGAGGTGCAGGAGGCGCTGGGGTTCTTCGCCAACCACCGTCGGCTGGTGCGGGTGCTGGAGACGTTGCGCGACGTGGGGATGGAGTACGTCCGCTTGGGTCAGCCTGCCACTACCCTGTCCGGCGGTGAGGCCCAGCGCATCAAGCTGGCCAAGGAGTTGGGGCGGGTCTCCACCGGTCGCACCGTTTACATCCTCGATGAGCCGACCACTGGGCTTCACTTCGCCGACATCCAGAAGCTGCTTGACGTGCTGCACCGGCTCGTAGATGCCGGAAACACCGTCATCGTGATCGAGCACAACTTGGACATCATCAAGACGGCGGACTACATCATCGACCTGGGACCGGAGGGTGGAGACGACGGCGGCTACGTGGTGGCAACCGGCACGCCGGAAGAGGTGGCCGCTGTGGAGGAATCCTTCACGGGACGCTACCTGGGCGGCGCTCTAGAGCGAAACGCGGAGCCAACCCCGCTGTCAGCGCCCCTGGGCGAGCCGGAGGGCGTTGCGCTCGGGTAGCCCGGCATCGAGAATCCGGCGCTGAGTCTCGGCGATAGGGTATTCCACCCGTCGTACCTCCCCAGCGCCGGAGTCCGGATCGAGCAGCATGTAGGATGCCCGGGGGTCGCCATCACGCGGCTGGCCGACGCTCCCCGGGTTGAGGATTGAGCGCGCCGCATCCAGACGGAACGAAGCGCGGTCGCCGGAGAGTCGTCGCTCGCGGGCGCGTCGGAGAATGCCCGTGACCTCGCGGAAGGACGTTGGCACGTGGGTGTGGCCCACCAGGCAGTACCGCGTCGGCTGATTCAGCAGGTTCTCCAGGGCGGTGCGCGCATTGTCGACGTACTCCCAGATGGCGGAACGCAGGCTCCCGTGCACCAGCGTGTACTCCCCCACCGTCGCCTGCAGCGGCAGCCCCTCCAGGAACTCCCGGTTCTCCGAGCTGAGCCGCTCCGCCGTCCACTGCGCCGCCTGCCGCGCCAGCGGGTTGAACTCGGAAGTCGCGACCATCCCCACAGCGGCGAAGTCATGGTTCCCGGCCACGGTCCGGTGGGGCAAGCGGCGCAACCTGGTCACGCACTCATTCGGCTCCGGCCCATAGCCGACTACGTCGCCCAGACACCAGACCTCATCGAAGGAATCGGCCTCTTCCAGCACAGCCTCGAGGGCCGGCAGGTTACCGTGAATGTCCGCTATCACCAGGCAACGCAATGTCTCGTGAGCCTCCGTTAGTGCCGTATGCCATCCTACCAACGTCGCCGGGGGCTGCCAATCGCGTGCGGCTAGCCGAGAGCCGACACGGCTGAGATCCTCTCTGCCGGCTTAGGCTTCACCAGCGCTCGTCCCTTGGTACTGCGGCCCATCACCGGCACGGCCTTGGCCTCCAGCACCTCCGCCAAGCCCATCGACCCAGCCACCAGTACACTGTCCTTGTCGCCTACCGCCGTCGCGCCGGCCACCTCGCCCGTCCCCTCATCCACCGCCTGCACCACCACGCCGGCCCCACCGCGGTTCTGGCTGCGCCAGCCGCGCAGAGTCACTCGTTTGACGTTCCCACGAGCGGTGGCCACCAGCAGGTGCTGACCCTCCAGCCGTCCGGCCGCGACCACTCGATCGTTCGCTCCCAGCCGCATGCCCGCTACCCCGCCGGCCGGCAGCCCGCTTACCCGCACCTGGCCCGCCTCGAAGGCGATGGCCTGACCAGCCGAGGAGACCATCACGACCACGTCATCGTCACTGGCGAGGCAGCACGCCACCAGGCGGTCCCCCTCGTCCAGGCGAATGGCCGCCGTCCAGGCGGGACCCACGGACGAGATGTCGACACGCTTCACCTTGCCCTGGGCGCTCGCCAGCAGCAGAGGTCTGGCATCGTCCCCCGGACGCAGGCGGATCATGTCCACCACACCGTCATCCTTTCCGCTACGCGTGGCCCCCTGGTGATCGGTGAGGTCGCCGGGCTGTCCTTCCGGCAGACGGTGCACCGACGACACCAGCAAACCGCCGGAAGCCGTCACAAGGGCCACCCGCTCCCTCAAGTTGGCTCGCTGCGCCCGCACAATGCCGCGCGAGATGCGGACCCTGCGCCCCAACGGCTGGTGCGCCACGCGGCTGTGCCCGTCTACCACCACCAGCACTTCCCGATCGGGCAGGAGATCGGCCACGGTGAGGACCTGCGCATCGGGCGCACCGCCCAGGATCTGGGTCCGCCGGGCATCGCCGTACTCCGCCTTCAGGGCGAGGACCTCCCTCTTGATCAGGGCGCGCATCTTAGTCGGATCGGCCAGGAGTTCCTCCAGGTCGGCGATGGTGGCCAAGCAGGCCTCGTGCTCGTCCTCGAGCTTCTTCCGCTCCATCGAAGCCAGGCGCCGCAACTGCATTTCGAGGATGGCTTGCGCTTGGGCCTCGGTAAGGCGGAAGCGACGAATCAGGTTGTTGCGCGCCGTCTCCACGTTGCGCGAGCGCTTGATGGTATCGATCACTTCATCGATGTTGTCGAGAGCGATCAACAGACCAGCCAGGACGTGCTCGCGCTCCCGTGCTCGAGCCAGGTCGTACTCGCTCCGACGGCGAACCACGGTGGCTCTATGCTCGATGTACTCGATCAGCAGCCGCTTGAGCGAGCAGGTACGCGGCTCCCCGTCGACCAGCGCGAGCAGTATGATGCTGAAGGTGCTCTCCATCGGCGTGTGCTTGAAGAGGTCCGCCAGCACCCGGCGCGGGTCCACTGCCCGGCCGGTCTCCACCACCAGTCGCATCCCCTCCCGGTCAGACTCGTCCCTCACGTCGGAGATGCCCTCGATGCGCTCGGCCCGGACCAGCTCGGCGATGCGTTCGATGAGCCGCGACTTGTTCACCTGGTAGGGCAACTCGGTCACCACCAGCCGGTTGGCACCGCGACCGGCCTCTTCCATCATCACCTTGGCCCGCAGCCGCACCTGTCCCCGGCCGGTGGCGTAGGCGCGCCTCAGCCCGCTACCTCCCTCCGACTCGTCGCCGGATCCGGCATAGAGAATGGCCCCGGTGGGGAAGTCGGGCCCCTTAACGAAGCCCATGATGTCGTCGGCGGTGACCTCATCCACGCGATCGTACCGGTCCAGCAGATGGGCGAGGGCGTCGCAGATCTCGCTGAGGTTGTGCGGCGGAACGTTGGTGGACATGCCCACGGCGATGCCGGAGGAGCCGTTCACCAGCAGGTTGGGCAGGCGCGCCGGCAGGACATCCGGCTCCTGGAGGGACTCGTCGAAGTTGGCGCTGAAGTTGACGGTGTCCTTGTCGATATCCAGCAGCATCTCGCGAGCGGCCGCCGTCAGGCGTGCCTCAGTGTAGCGCATGGCCGCCGCCGAATCGCCGTCGACCGAACCGAAGTTGCCCTGCCCGTCCACCAGGGGGTAGCGCAACGAGAAGTCCTGCGCCATCCTCACCATGGACTCGTAGACCGCCGACTCGCCGTGGGGATGGAACTTACCCAGCACCTCTCCCACGATGCGGGCGCTCTTCCGGAAAGGCGTGGTGTGCCATAGCCCCATTTCGCCCATGGCGTAGATGATGCGGCGCTGGACCGGCTTCATCCCATCACGAGCGTCCGGGAGCGCTCGCGCCACGATCACACTCATGGCGTAGTCCAGGTAGGACTGCCGCATCTCCCTCTCTATCCCTACCGGCGTGACTCGCTCACCCACCTATCGGCTCTCCCTCATCTAGCACATATGTTCTAATTGTAGCACCGTTGCCACAAGCAAGACAGCGACGGATTTCTGCCGTCGCTGTCGGTTAACTGCAATTCGCGCGCCGAAGTCAGCTCGCGCGTACGTTCGCCCTCAGATACGCCTCAATGAAGCGGTCGATCTCGCCCTCCAGCACGGCCAGGGCGTTCCCCGTCTCCTCGTCAGTGCGGTGATCCTTGACCATCTGGTACGGGTGCAGAACGTAGGACCGGATCTGGTTGCCCCAGCCCATGTCCACGCGCTCTCCGCGCAGCCGGGCCAACTCCTCTTCCTGCTTGCGCAGCTCGATCTCATACAGCCGCGCCCGCAGCACCCGCATGGCCGTTTCGCGGTTCTGCGTCTGGCTGCGCTCGTTCTGGCAGGAAACGACCATGCCCGTGGGTAGGTGCGTGATGCGCACGGCGGTGGCGTTCTTCTGCACGTTCTGGCCGCCCGCTCCGGCAGACCGGAACACGTCTATGGAGACGTCCTCTGGGTTGACCTGGATGTCGATGTCGCGGTCCACATCCGGGATGACCTCCACGAGCGCGAACGACGTGTGACGCCGGTGGGCCGAGTCGAAGGGCGACAACCGCACCAACCGGTGGACGCCGCGCTCCGCCCGCAGCAGGCCGTATGCGTTGCGACCCGATACCTGGAAGGTGACGCTCTTGAGACCGGCCTCCTCACCTGGGCTGGAGTCCAGCAGCTCCGTCTTGAAGCCGCTGTTCTCCGCCCAGCGCAGGTACATGCGGAGCAGCATGCTGGCCCAGTCCTGCGACTCGGTGCCTCCCGCGCCTGCGTGGATGGTCACGATGGCGTCGGAGCGATCGTGCCTGCCCCCGAACATCAGGGCCAGACGCATGCCCTCGACGCGCCGCTCCAGTGCGTCGGCCTCCCCCAGGAGCTCGTCCTGCATCTCCTCGCCGTCGGCGAGCGTCGCCAGTTCCTCCAGGTCGGCCAGGTCCCTGGTCAGGGCCGCCCAGGGACCAACCTCCTCTTTGAGCTCGGCCAGCTCCTGCATGATCGCCTGCGCTTCCGCGGGCTCATCCCAGAAGCCCGAGGCGATAGACTGCTCCTCCAGATCCGCTATGCGCCGCTGCTTGTCGGCGACGTCAAAGGCGCACCAGTAGGCTCTGAGTCTCAGCGCTCAGTGCCTCAATCCGGCCGGCTAACTCACCTGCCGCCATTCCGTAACCTCCGCTCACTCGTTCCCATTCTGAAACAGGCCGTCCACAAACGCCTCGGCGTCGAACTCGGCCAGATCTTCGATCGTCTCACCGGTGCCGACGAAGCGAACCGGCACATCCAGCTCTTCGGCGATGGAGAACACCACTCCGCCCTTGGCCGTCCCGTCTAGCTTGGCTAGTACCACACCCGTCAGGCCGGCGGCCTCGCGGAAGTGCCGTGCCTGTTGGATCGCGTTCTGCCCGGTGGTGGCGTCGAGCACCAGAAAGACCTCGTGGGGAGCCCGGTGCACGTTGCGGCGGGCCACGTCGCTGATCTTCTTCAGCTCCGCCATCAGGTTGAACTTGGTGTGCAGCCTCCCAGCGGTGTCGACCAGGAGCAGATCCATCCCGCGGGCGCGGCAGGCGCGAATGGCGTCATAGACCACCGCCCCCGGGTCGGAGTCGGGTTGGTGCGCCACAATGGCGACGCCGGCCCGCTCGGCCCAGATGCGTAGCTGATCAATCGCCGCCGCCCGAAACGTGTCCGCCGCCGCCAGCATGACCTTATGGCCGCGGTTGGTGTAGTAGCGTGCCAGCTTGGCCACCGAGGTGGTCTTGCCGGAGCCGTTCACGCCCACCACCAGGATGATAGTGAGTAGTCTCTCCTCCTGATCCGGATGCTGCTCTCCCCGACGCAGGGCCGCCAGCATCTCCTGCCGCAGTAGACCCTCCACCTCCTGCGCAGTGGAGGCTTCGCCAGCCGCCACCCGTTGTCGCAGGCGCTCAACCATGCTCAGCGCCGCCTCGGCGCCGAAGTCCGCTTGGATTAGGGTCTCCTCCAAGTCCTCCCACATCGCTTCAGTGATATCACCCCCGCCGAAAACGCTCCGCATGCGACCTTGTAGCAGGCGGCGGGTCTTGGCGAGCGCCTCTCCAATCGAGTTCTTGCGTCCGAACACTTGACTCTCCGGGCGGGGATAGGACGTACTTCTCTCGAATATAGCACAGACGGGGGGGCAGAGCATGGTTCGGCGACAAAGCGATCGGGGGAGCACTAGGCTCCCCCGAAAGGTGACGAAACTATGAAGGATCGCTTACTCGAGCGGAGTCTCCGCCGCGGCATTGATGCCGGCGATGCGACCGAAAGTCGCGCAGTTACCCAGCTTGCCATGCGTGCGCCGCCAGCCGAGGAAGCCAGTGCACTCACCCGCCGCGTACAGGCGCGGAATCACGGGCTGGTCGTCTACGCTCAGACCGTTGACAGCAGCGTCATCGTCAAATAGGGCCGACCGGTCGAGCACCTGGGCCTTGGTGTTGATGCGGAGGCCGCCAGGCTGGGTGTGACGGAGCATGCACAGCTTGGCAGCATAGAACGGTCGCTTCACCAAAGCGAACAGAGGTCCGGGCTTGCCGAACTCGGTGTCCGTGCCCTCCTGAGCGTCGTCGTTGTAGCGCCCCACCGTCTCCAGGAACCCCTCCACGTCCACGCCCATCTTCTCCGCCAGTTCGGCCAGGCTGTCCGCCTTGGCGACGGCGTCCGGGTAGAGAGCCGGGAAGGTCTCCGGGTCGGGGTCGTCGAACAGGCCGACGTCCCAGCCCATGGCGTCGGCGCCGGCGGCGTCGGTGATCGCCCACACGTTGCGTGGCCGCTCCGGTAGATTGAGATACGCGGCGGTGAAGGGCTTCTCCGGATGCTCGGCCGTGTGCGACTCGGCACCCAGCGACTCGTTGATGTAGCGCTTGCCGTTGCCGCGAACCAGGATGATCCGCTTGAACCCATCGCCGGCAATGGTGAACCCGGTGCCGCCGGGACCCGCCTCCGGTAGCCGGTCCCAGTCGCGCGGGGCCCAGACCCAGTAGACCTTGGAGCCCCACTTGATCGGGCAGAAGCTGATGAAGGACATGTCCGTGAGGCTGGCGCCAACTTCCAGGGCTGCCTTGTGGGCATCACCGGTGTTCTCGTTGTAGGGGCCTTCTGCGGGCGCTCCGCCGCCGTCCGGGTGGATGTCCGCGCCCAGGCGCGGATCCCATGAGGCCGCGAACGCGGCGTTGTCGGCATAGCCGCCGGAGGCCAGAACCACACCCCGCCGAGCCTTGATGTTGAGAATGGTGCCCTCGTTGTCTACCTCGATGCCGACCACAGGACCGTCGCCATCACGAACGAGACGCGTCATGCGGTGATTGAGCAGCACCTCGGTACCGGCCTCAGCCAGGGCCTTCTTGAGCTGAACGATCCAGGCGATGCCGGCGTAACGCGGCCAACCGCCCGCCTCGGGATAGTTGTCGGACGGTGCCGGCCACAAGCCGCGATCCACCCTATGTCCGGGGTTCGAGCGAGTAACGTCGGCCCAGACGAGACCGACGCGCTCTTCCAGCCACTTGGCCGTATCCGGGCCCATCTCGACGTAGGTGCGGACGATCTCGGGAACGCCTCGGTGGTCGTTCTCCTGCATCTCGTCCTCGTACCACCACTCCAGGTGATCCTCGATGCCCAGTCTCTCATGGACATGCGTAGCACCCAGAATCGCGTGACCACCGGCGCCGATCCACAGGCCACCGACATGGTCTGCCTTCTCGACGACGATCACTTCGGCACCGGCATCGGCAGCCTCAACCGCAGCGCAGAGCCCGGTACCGGCCGAACCAACCACGACCACGTCGGTTTCCATGTCCCAGGTCTCCGGGACGGGGGCAGCCTGGGCGGCCGGAGCCTGGAAGCCGGCACCGGAAAGCATTCCCATGGCAGCGGCCCCAGCACCGATCACGGTCCCGCTCTTGAGAAGGCTGCGTCTGTTGATCCCCTTGTGCTCGCTCATCCAACTTCCTCCCAGCCACGTCGCTCACATCCGGCACCCGATGGCCTCCCTGACCGCTAACTGAGAGGTAGGCCTCACCAGTCCGAAATCGGTCCATCGTGGCTGCGCCCATTCTACCAGCGCCGGGCACCGGTCACAACTAGCAGAGGACCAACCTGGTCCAATACTCCGCCGCCAGTCGCACTTGCACCAAGTCGAGGTAACCCTACGCCAACTCCAGCACCCGCATCGCCTCGGTCAGGCTGCGAACCGGCGCCAGCTCAGACTTGCCTTCTGCCCTCGGCTTCCGGCCGTACGAGCGGGGCACCAGGCAGAGGCGGAACCCCAGGCGGGCCGCTTCCTGGACGCGCCGCTCGATCTGACCGACCGATCGAACCTCGCCCGACAGCCCTACCTCGCCGATGAGCGCTACGTCGGCGGAAATGGGCTTGTCCAGTGCCGCCGAGGCGATGGCCATGGACACGGCCAAGTCGGCGGCCGGCTCGCCCAGAGTGAGACCCCCGACCACGTTGACGAAGACGTCCTGGTGCCCCAGCCGCAGCCCGACACGCTTGCTCAGCACCGCCGTCAGGAGAAGCAGGCGCCGGAAGTCGAACCCGTTGGCCGTTCGCCGCACCCGCTCCGGCGTGGCGCGGCTCGTGAGCGCCTGCACCTCCACCAGCATCGGCCGGGTGCCCTCGAGCGTCACCGCCACGCCCGTGCCCGAGGCGCCCACCAGCCTCTCGGCCAGGAACACTTCCGATGGATCGGCCACCTCACGCAGACCCTCTTGGGTCATCTCGAAGATGCCGACCTCGTTGGTGCTACCGAACCGGTTCTTGACGCTGCGCAGCACTCGGTGGGCGTGGTAGTGATCGCCCTCCATGTACAGCACCGTGTCCACCATGTGCTCCAGTACTCTCGGCCCGGCGATGGCGCCTGTCTTGGTCACGTGCCCGATCAGGATCAGCGCCGTGCCGGTCTCCTTGGCCACCCGCCCCATGGCGGCGGCGCTGTCCCGCACCTGCACCAGGCTACCGGCAGAGCCGGCCCGCTCCTCCAAGCGTATCGCCTGGATGGAGTCTACCACCGTCAGGACCTGACCCGGGCTGGCCGCCTCCATCTCCGCCACGATCTCCTCGGCCGAGGGCGCCGCCAGCACCATCAGGTCGGGTGGCGTCTCTCCCAGGCGGCGGGCGCGCAGCCCTACCTGCCGCGCCGATTCCTCGCCCGACGCGTAGAGGACCCTGCCCTGCTTCGCCGACAGGTACATGGCCAACTGCAGCACCAGAGTGGACTTGCCGATCCCAGGCTCTCCGGCCAACAGCACCACCGAGCCGGGCACCAGGCCACCGCCCAGCACCCGCTCCAACTCCCCCGAGTTCACGGGGATCCGTGGGTCGTCCTGACCGGTGACCGACCCGAGCGGCACCGAACGCCTACCACCGGGGCGCGGCCTTTCCGGGCTGCTTGCCGGTGCGGCGGCCTGCTGCTCGAACGTGTTCCACTCTCCGCAGCGCGGACACCGCCCCAGCCAACCGGGAGACTCGTTGCCGCACTTGCCGCACACATACATGACCCGTGTCTTCGCCACTTGCCGTCGCTCCGCTCCGCAACCAGGAGCGGGGGGCAGATTGCCCCCCGCCAGCTCGTATCTACCTTGGCGAAACTCGCCCTAACTCACTACCGCCGGCAACTCCGGCTGCGCCTCCTGGGAACTGTCCTCGCTCGTGCGCACCGCGAAAGTCATCTTGCCGTCGGTGTAGTCGAACTCAACCCAATCCTTCTCGTGGACTTCGCCCCGCAGGAACGCCTCCGACAGCTCGTCCTCGATGGTGTTCTGAATCACACGGCGCAGCGGTCTGGCGCCGAACTCGCGCTCGTAGCCTTGTTCCGCCAGGTGTCGCCGGGCGGCCGCGGTGATCGTGACCCGGATATGGTGCTGGGTCAGGCGCTCGCTCACCTTGCTCACCTCGCGGTCGACGATCAACTCGATCTCGTCCTCGGTCAGCGGCTTGAAGACAATGACGCTATCAACGCGGTTGATGAACTCGGGCTTGAAGGTGCGCCGCAGCTCGTTGAGGAGCTTGGAGCGCATGTCTTTGTAGTCGCTCGCCTCCTGGTCCTCGCCATGAGAGCGGCCGAGGCCGAAACCGATCTGGCTCTGCCGGCTGATGACATCGGCGCCGATGTTCGAAGTCATGATGATGGCCGCGTTCCGGAAGCTCACTCGGTGACCCTTGGCATCGGCCAGGTGGCCATCCTCCATGATCTGCAGCAGCATGTTGAGCGCTTCCGGGTGGGCTTTCTCCAGTTCGTCGAAACAGACTACGCTGTAGGGACGACGCCGGATGGCCTCGGTGAGCTGCCCTGCCTCCTCGTAGCCCACGTAGCCGGGAGGGGCCCCAACCAGCCGGGCCACCGAGTGCCGCTCCGTGAACTCGGACATGTCCAGCTGGAGCAGTGCCTCCTCGGTGCCAAACATGAACTCGGCCAGCGCCTTAGCCAGCTCCGTCTTGCCCACTCCCGTCGGGCCGAGAAACAGGAAGGAGCCTATGGGCCGCTTCGGGTCCTTGAGGCCCGCCCGCGCACGGCGAACGGCGCGCGCCAGGGCCGATATGGCTTCGTCCTGGCCAACGATGCGCTCATGAAGCGCCTCCTCCATCTTCAGCAGCCGCTCCCCCTCCTCCTCGTCGATGGCCACCACCGGCACGCCTGTCCACATGGCCACTACCTCGGCCACGTCGTCCGGTGTCACCTCAAGCCGATCCTCCCTCTTGGGCTCGATCTGCGTCAGGTCGGCGATCTCGTCGCGGAGTTCACGCTCTTGGACCCGCAATCGCGAGGCCTCATCGAAACGCTGGGCGGAGAAGGCATCTTCCTTCTCCTGCTGCAGGGCCTTCAGACAGAGCATGGCGTCGCGCAACGTGGTCGGGCTATGCCCGCGATACATGCGTACCCGAGAAGCGGCCTCGTCTATGACATCGATGGCCTTGTCCGGCAGGAAGCGATCATGGATGAAGGTCGCTGCCAGCCGCGCGGCGTGCTCCAGGCTGTCATCGCGAATGCTAAGCCGGTGATGCTCCTCGTACCGTTCGCGGATACCCCGCAGGATTGCGATGGTCTCGTCCACCGTCGGCTCGTTCACCGTCACCGGCTGGAAGCGCCGCTCCAGTGCCGCATCGCTCTCGATATGCTTGCGGTACTCGTTCAGAGTCGTGGCGCCGATACATTGCACCTCGCCGCGGGCCAGAGCCGGCTTGAGGATGTTGGCCGCGTCAACGCTGCTATTGGCCGCCCCGGCACCGACCAGCATGTGCATCTCGTCAATGAAGAGGATGGACCGCGTCTTCTTGACCTCGTCGATGACCTTCTTCAGGCGCTCCTCGAACTGCCCCCGATACATGGTACCGGCCACCAGTGAGCCCACGTCCAGCATAATGACCCGGCGGTTCATGAGGTTCTCGGGGATGTTGCCGTCGACCATCCGTTGGGCTAGTCCCTCCACGATGGCTGTCTTGCCCACCCCGGGCTCGCCGATGAGGGCCGGATTGTGCTTCGTGCGCCGGGAGAGTATCTGGATGACGCGCTCGATCTCCGTCTGCCGGCCGACGATCGGGTCCAGCGACTTGGCGTCCGCCAGGGCGGTGAGGTCAGTGCCGAGCTGGTCCATCACCGGCGTCTTGGTCTCGCGCCGGCTGCGCGGTTCGGCGCGCTCCTCCGGGGCCGCCGCCGACCCTTGCAGCAAGCGGGCCCGGATGCGGGCGGGAGCGATGCCCATCGACTTAAGGATGTCCACCGCCACGCCTTGGCCTTCGCGCACCAGCCCCAAGAGCAGGTGCTCGGTGTCGACCTGCCGGCGCTCCATGCGCCGCGCCTCGTCCACGCCCAACTCCAGGACTCGCTTGCTGCGCGGCGTCAGTGTCAGCGGAGAGAGCGGCCGGCTCTCACCGCGACCGACCTGTCCCTCGACTGCCTCGCGGATCCGGTCTGGCCGAGCGCCGAGCTCCGCCAGCACCTGATGCGCCACTCCTTCTCGCTCTCGGGCCAAGCCGACGAGCAGGTGTTCCGTGCCTATGTAACCGTGGTTGAGCCGCTCTGCCTCTTCCTGCGCTAACATCAGGACCCGGCGAGCCGCCCGCGAAAAGAAACGCTCGGCGTTGTGGGCCATCTTAGCTATCCTCTAGGAGGGGCTGCTCTGACTACTGCCCCTCAACTCTGAACTGTCGCACTCCGATCACAACACGCGAGGCCAGATGGCTGCCGCCTCTGGCCCCGCACTCCTGCTCCGGTATTGGTTGCGTTAGCCTGGCTGCACGGCTGCCACGAGACCCGAACCGCTCGGTCCGGCCCTACTGCTATGCTGCGACGCCTAGGCTACCAAGCTCGAGCTCTGCCTGAGCTCAGTTACTGCCGTTCAGGTCAACGTCCCAGTCGTCCAACTCCTCGGCAAACTGCCAGTCCATGCCCAGGTAGTCAGGGTCGCTGACCCGCTTCATGCTCAGGCCTATGCGCCGCCTTTCCGGTTCGACCCGGATGATCCTGACGGTGACCTTGTCACCTTCCTGGACTACCTCATTCGGATGAGTGACTCGCCGATCGGACAACTCAGACACGTGGATCAGGCCCTCGATGCCGTCCTCGAGCTGGGCGAAAGCGCCAAACTCTGTGAGCTTCGTGACCGTCGCCTCGACCAGTTGCCCGGTCGCGTAGCGATCGCCCACGGTCTCCCACGGCTCCGGTTGCAGACGCTTGATGCTCAGGCCGATCCGGCGACGATCCTTGTCCACGCTCAGAACCTGAACCTTGACCTCTTCCCCGGCCTGGACTACTTCGCTCGGATGCTTGACGTGCTGCCACGCCAGCTCCGACAGGTGGACCAGTCCGTCAGCACCGCCCAGGTCCACGAAGGCCCCGAAGGAGCACAGGGTGCTCACCCTACCTTCGATGACCTGCCCGGCACGCAGCTCGTCGATGAGTTCTTCCTTGCGGTGCTTGCGCCACTCCCGACCAGCGGCCCGCTCGGAGAGGATCAGGCGGTTGCGACGTCGATCGACCTCGACCACCTTGAGCAGAAGCTTATTGCCGATCAGATGCGCCCAGCGCTCTTCCGGATCCTGCTCCACTTCCTCACCGGTCTCGGACCGAGGAGGCATCACACCACGGTGCTCGCGGCTCAGCTGCGAAGCCGGCACGAATCCGCGGACCCGCCCCAGCCTCACGATGACGCCACCCTTGTTGCCACCGGCAACGGTCCGCTCGATGGGCTCGCCCGCCTCAAAGAGCTGCTCCACCTTGCGCCAGTCCTTCTCCATTTGTGCCCGGGTCAGGCTGAGGAGAACGCGGCCCTCACGATCCGCGGGCCGAAGCACGCAGGCGAGCACTTCTTCGCCTTCCTTGAGGGACTCGATGGCGGCCGGGCCCATGCGCTCCAGCTCTCGCCCGGCCACGATGCCCTCGGACTTGGCACCCACGTCAATGAGGATCTCGTCGGATGCCTTGCTGATGATCGTTCCCCGCACGAAGTCGCCGCGGCGGAACCGCGGGAGATCGTCAAGGGCTTCCTCCATCAGCTCGGCCATCGTGGTAGGCTCGGAGGACTCCTCGGCCTCTTCTTCCTCCGCTTCCGGGCACTCCTCGGCATCCTCGAGCCCTAGGTGGTCGGGCATCTCCTCGATGTCATCATCATCAGAGACGGAGGCGCTTGGCCTGACCTCTCGCGGCGGCGCGGGAACGTCCTTGGCCGCCTCTTCGGCCTCCTCTCCCTCTTCCGCTTTCGGGCTCTCCTCGTCATCCTCGACCGTTAGGTGGTCGGGCGTCTCCTCGATGTCATCATCATCGGAGACGGAGGCGCTTGGCCTAACCTCCTGCGGCGGCGCGGAATCGTCCTTGGCTGCCTCTTCGGCAGCGCCGTCACCCATCGTGAGCCCTTCCGCGGCCCCCTCGTCTACCATGGTGCTCTCAGAAGGCTCTCGGCCGGCCATCTCTTCCTCATGCATATACCGTTGCCCCTCGCGTTGGCGTACTTCTAGGTTATTATAGCCCATAGGTCTACCGATGGCAACGGCAATTCGCGGTCAAGTCGCAGCGAAATCACGCGAGACTGCGGCTTGGCGCCGCCAAGGCGGTGCGCTTATTGCTGCCCGGCCACACCCAGGCGCTCCGCCCACAGGCGCGGCGCCGTCCGCATTATGGCGGCCCGTACAGCCAGACCGGCGTCGTGCAACCAGCCGCCTTCCTCAATCGGAGCGTCTTTTTCGGCCGCGTAGCGCACGCGGCAGAAGCCCCGCACTATGGTTTGCACGTCGTCGGCTGCCTCGGGGACGAGTGCCGAGACGCGATCGGAGTACTCCAGCGGCGTCTCACTGCGCCGCGGACGGACACCCAGCAACCGGGCCGCCGCGATGAGGTCGCTGTACACCCGCTCGGCCGGCCACATCCGCCGCCGCGGCAGGTACCAGAACCCGTATACCGAGAGAGCCATCACCAGCACGGCCGCGGCAGCCACCAGCGGCCACCGTGATGTCTCCTGCGGGAGAGCTAGGTCGAGGGCGCCACCCCCGCCGGGAAGGTCAAGCTCCTCAGGAAGGCTCGGCCCCAGTCCGCTGGGGCCGGCTGGGGCCGGCCCGGGCGTACGCTCGGCCGCGGGCTGCGGCGGCTCTGGCCGGACGACCATGGGCTGCGCCGGTGTGGGCTCGAAGTCCACCCAGCCATAGCGTGGGAAGTACAGCTGGGGCCAGGAGTGCGCCTCCGAAGCGGTGATGAGCCAGGAATCGGTGCCGGGCTGGTACACTCCGGGCGCATAGCCCGCCACCACCCGGGCCGGTATACCCAGACTGCGCGCCATCACCACCATGGCCGAGGAGAAGTAGTTGCAGTAGCCCTCCTGCGAGTCGAACAGGAAGTAGTCCACTGCGTCGCGTCCTGACGGTGGCGCCGTGATGTCGGTCTCATAGGTTAGGGTGGTGCGGAGATAGGCCTCGAGGGCGAGGGCCTGATCGTAAGGATTCAGCGACGCGGCACTTACCTCCAGCGCCAGGTCCTGCACCCGCTCCGGCAACGTATCCGGCAGACCGAGATACGTCTCCGTGACCCACCGGGGGTAGAAGTAGCCGGCATTGCGAAGCTGCTCCTCGGCGGCCTTGCTGACGGCGGACTGGGCCCGGTACACCTCACCCGGGGCCATCACCTCCCGGGCGGTCGCCGCGTATAGCTCCAGTTCGTCCCGGGTGGCGCCACTCTCGACCACGAGGTGCTCGCTCTTGATGGGAACATCGAAGGCCAGCGGCATGGTTGCCGCGATGAGAGTACGAGTGTCGTAGAGAACTCGCACCGTCTGTTCCGTAAGCACGCGCTCGTTGTAGACGCGCACCGAGGCGAAGTCATCGGGTTCCATGAGGGCAATTGCCGAGACGGCCGCCCACCACTGCCGGCCGTCGTAGAGATCGTAGATCGCCGCTTGCATCCGACTGGCGGCCACACCGTTGACCTCGAACAGGCGGTCGGCACCCAACTGCACCGCCCCACCCATGACCAGTGAGTCGCCGAAGATGGCGGAATGGGGCGCGCCCGTGCCGGCGGCCCCGGTAGTCGGGAAGAGCTCATTCCAGCGCTGCTGCGCTTGTCGCCACGGTCTCTCAAACCTCACCCACAGGTTGGCTGCCCGCTGCTCTAGTGCCGCCGGCGGCAGTAACCACGCTACCACCAGCACTGCGGCCACGATGTAGCCCGCGTCGATCATGAAGTCGTCGCCCACGGTGCGGTCGTGGGGCAGACGGGCGCGCCGCCAGTCGTCTGTCAGGCTCTGCACCGACACGCGCACAATCAGAAGCAGCGCGCAGAACGCGTAGATCACCACGTACCCGCTGCCAATGTCGGGGGAGTAGTACGAGGTGAGCATCAGCGCCACCGCCGGCGCCACCACCGCCCACCACACCTTGCCCTCCCGGTAGATCAGCCAGGTACAGAAGTGGAAGCCCAGCCAGAGGGAAACGGCGAGAACGACCGAGAACGGTAATGGATCCTGGGTGGGCATCCCCAGGCGGACGGCTTCGAGCCAGGTTCCCAGCCGCTGGAGGGTGAGTTCCACTCCCTCTAGCAGTGGGACGCGGGAGAAGACGAAGATGGAGCTTCCCGCCAAGGCGAGCAGCGCTCCGGAGGCGGCCGAGGCCAAGTGCAGCGCCCAGGGTTGCAGCACCGACCGAACCAGGAACAGGCTCAGCGTTACGGAGGCGACCAGGAGCCAGGGCAGCATTCCCAGCCCCGGACCCCAAGCGGCCTCGTACAGGGCCAGGGAGACATCCAGGGCTATTATGATTAGCAGCACCGGCACCGCTGCGCCGGATACACTCAGACGGTCTCGCTCCACTCCTAAGCTCCAAACAGGACAGATCAGCGCTCACCTAACAGGTTGGGGCCCGCCACCCTAACAGCCGGTCTTCTACAGCCTGCATGTTAGCAGACCTGTCAAATCTGCGCCGTGGTCCACATAAGCGGCAGTCGCTGTTGCCAGGCGAAGCAGCATCCCGCGGGGGGCGGCGGCGTGATCGACGGCCCGTGTCGGGGCGCAGCGGAGGTTGGAGTGCAGAGCAGAGCGGGGGCAGCGGAGGCGCGGTGGGCCGAGCAGCGCTGCTCGGCCCACCATCGAAAAGGTCGGTCGCCGATTCCTAGGGGTAGATCCCCCGGATGAGCGTGGCGTCGTGCACTCGCTGCACGGCCAGCATCAGCGCTGAGAGCCGCAAAGACACGTTCTTCTCCTCTGCCATGCGCCAGACCTCGGCGAACGACCGGCCCATGATCCGCTCCAGCTTGGAGTTGATCTCGTCCTCTTCCCAGAAGAGGAACTGCAGGCCCTGCACCCACTCGAAGTAGGAGACCGTCACGCCACCGGCGTTGGCGAGGATGTCCGGCACCAAGACCACGCCTCTATCGACCAGAATGCGATCCGCCGCCGGGGTCGTGGGGCCATTGGCGCCTTCCACTATCACCTTAGCCCGAACTGCGTCGGCATTGTCGGCCGTGATCTGCCCCTCGAGCGCGGCCGGAACGAGTACGTCGCACTCCAGCGCCAGCAGTTCGGCATTGCTGATGGGCTCGGAGCCGGGGAAGTCCTTAACACTGCCCGTGCCCCGCACCCACTCATGCAGACCGGGGATATCCAGCCCGTCGCCGTTGAAGGCACCCCCGTAGATATCGGTGACGCCGATGACACGGCAGCCAAGCTCATGCAGATGGGCGGCGGTGGCGCTGCCGACGTTGCCGAACCCCTGCACCGCTACCCTCGCCCCCTCGACGGGCATGCCGAGCCGCTCCAGTACGCGAGCGACGCAGAAGGCTACGCCCCGCCCCGTCGCCATCAGGCGACCCAAAGAGCCGCCGATCTCCACCGGCTTGCCGGTGACCACCGCCGGAGTGGTGTAGCCGCGATGCATGGAGTAGGTGTCCATGATCCAGGCCATTATCTTCGGGTTGGTGTTGACGTCGGGAGCGGGGATGTCCCCCTCCGGGCTCATCAACGGGCTGATCTCGGTGGCGTAGCGTCGCGTCAGCCGCTCCAACTCACGTTCCGACAGCTCGCGCGGATCGACAACCACGCCACCCTTGGCGCCGCCGTAGGGAATGCTCACCACAGCGCACTTCCAGGTCATCCACATGGCCATGGCGCGGATCTCGTCGAGGTCCACGCTGGGGTGATACCGAATGCCGCCCTTAGAAGGACCGGGCACCGTGGAGTGGTGCACTCGGTAGCCGGTGAACACACGAACGTCGCCATTGTCCATGAGAACAGGGAAGTTCACCGTCAGCTCGCGCTTGGGCCGCCGCAACACCTCGACAATCCCCCGCTTGAGGTCCAGGTGCGAAGCCGCCTCGTCAAGCTGCTCAAGAGCCATCGCGTAAGCATTCACGTTCGAATTCCCATCCGCAGCCATAGTTCCCACACCCTCCCCGGTGCTAGTTCGCGGGGCCCATCCTCGCGCCCGCGCTCCGATCAGTCCGCGGCGGTCCGGACCGTTTTCCAGTCGCCGCCGGTGTCGCTGGCCCGCTCGCTCTAGGCCGAATCCAGCTCGCGCTTCAGCAACTGCTCCACCGAGGCGGCGTTCGCCTGCCCTCGGCTTGCCCGCATCACTTGTCCGACAAGGAATTTCACCGCCTGGGCCTTGCCCGAGCGATAGTCCTGCACCGCCTGCGGATTGCCGGCCACGGCGGCCCGCACCCACTCCAACAGCGCTCCCTCGTCGCTCACTTGGACCAGGTCACGCTCCCGGATGATGGTGGCCGGGTCCTTGCCGCCGGCGAACATCTCCTCCAGCACCTGCCGGCCCGTGGTGACGTTGATGGCGCCACTTGCCACCGACTGCGACAGCGCTGCCAGTTGCTCCGGCGCCACGCGCAAGTCCTCCAGCGCCGTTCCTTCCTGGTTCATCAGGCGGAACAGCGGACCGGTGATCCAGTTGGCCAGGTCCTTGGCCAGTGCCTCACCGCCGGCCGCCACCGCCTTCTCGTAGTAGTCGGCCAGAGCCCGGTCCTCGGCCAGCAATTCGGCGTCCGCCGCGGGCAGGCCGCAGTCCCGGCAGAGTCTCGCCACGCGGGCCTCCGGCAGTTCCGGGAGCTGTCTGCGCCATTCGGCCACCTGCTCGGCGGTGATCCGGAGCGCGGTGAGGTCCGGCTCGGGGAAGTAGCGGTAGTCGTGCGCTTCCTCTTTAGTGCGCTGCACGACTGTCTCACTCCGGGCGTCATCCCAGCCCATCGTGACCTGCTCCACCTGCCCGCCCTGATCGAGAATGGCGCTCTGTCGTCGAATCTCGTACTCCACCGCCGCCTTAACGGCGCGGAAGCTGTTGAGGTTCTTGACCTCCACGTGCGTGGGCGGCAGCTCAGTGGAACCCACCGGCCGGAGGGAGATGTTGGCTTCGCAACGCATCGCCCCCTCCTCCATGTTGCCCGTGCTCACGCCCAGGTAGCGCAGAATGGAGCGCAGCTTGACCAGGTAGAGGCGGGCCTCCTCCGGGGAGTGGATGTCCGGCTCGCTCACGATCTCCAGCAGCGGCATACCGGAACGGTTGAAGTCGATGTAGCTGCGCCCGCCCATGTGGATAAGCTTGCCGGTGTCCTCTTCCAGGTGCGCGCGGCGAATCCCGATGCGGCGCTCCTCTTCGTCGACGCGCACGGTCAGCCAACCGTCACGAGTGACCGGCAGGTCATACTGGGAGATCTGGTAGCCCTTGGCCAGGTCGGGGTAGGAGTAGTTCTTGCGGTCCCACTTGGTGAGCGGGGGCACCTCGCAGTTGAGGGCGAGCCCCATCATCACCGATAGCTCAACCGCCTTCCGGTTAAGCACCGGCAGGGCGCCGGGAAGCCCCAGACAGACCGGGCAGGTGAACGCGTTGGGCGCGGCGGAGACGTAGTCGGCCCTGCAGCCGCAGAACAGCTTGGACGCGGTAAGTAGCTGGACGTGGACTTCCATGCCGATGACCGGTTCGTACACCCGACCCCCAAGCGCCAACAGGGCCGGGCCAACCGCATGCCCGGCCCCTGTGAGTGAGCGGCAGTATAGCACGCCGCTGGTCAGGTAGCCATTAGTCCGCCGACGTGGTGTTTCGCTTCCGCCGGCGCACGAGAGCGCGCACCGCCAGCAGGATCAGCCCGATGGGGATGAGGATCAGAGCCAGCAGCGGCGCCAGGTAGAAGATGAACCAGATGAGCGCGTCGAGTATGAACCGGCCCGTGTTCGTTAGCGCCCGCAGAGCCGAGCGCAGGGTGGACATGGGCTGCCACTCGCCCGAGATGACCGGCGCCTCGGCTTCCACCGCCAGCAGCTGTACGTTGATGGTGGACATAGAGACCATGCGGTCCAGGTACTGCTGCCTTCCTTGGTACTGCTCGATCTGCGACTGAACGTTCTGCAGCTCCCGGTAGACGGCGAGTATGTCCTCGGCATCCTGCATCCGCTCGCGCACATCCTCCAGCAGCAGGAGCAACTGCTCCTCTGTGGCTCGCAGCGCCCGTAGACGCGCCTCGATGTCGAAGTACTCCTCGGTCACGTCTTCGCCGCTGGTGGACGTACGCTCTACCTTCTCCGCCAGCTGTACGAGCGAGGCCATGATGGCGTCGAAGCTCTCCGCCGGTACCCTGACCGTCATGTTGGCGTTCAGGTACTCGCCCCCGCGCCAGAGGTTCGAGCTCACCACATAGCCGCCCGTGCCGGTGACCAGGGCCTCGACCTGCCCCACCGCGTCCTCGACGGCCACGAACCGGCCCACCAGCTCGCCGGTGCGGATGATCATCCGCTCCTGGCCCTCCGCCTGCGCCGGAGCCCTCGGAACGGAATCGCGGCTCAGCGGCATCTCCGGGGCCGCGGCGGGGGCAGCCGGCTCCGACTCAGTCACCGCAAAGCTGCTGCCGTCTTCGACCGCCCGTGCCGGCGCCGGTGACCCGGCGCTGCAGGACGTTATCATGGAAGCGGCCACTAGGAGGCTCAGAACCATCACTAGCAATGTCGTACGCCTCATATCTTCCCCTCCCCCAGGTTCCTTCTTCTCTAGGTAACAGACGCGAGCCATTGCGTCAAGGTTCCCCCTCGTTTGCGGCTTGCCCGCGCCCGACCCTAGAATCGGCCCCGTCCGTCCCTGCGAGGTGCCCATGTCTGTCAGTGTCGTCATACCCACCTACAATGAGAAGGAGAACATCGTCTCCTTGGTCGAGGCCATCGTCGGGCTGCCGATCGGGGCGTCCGTCATCATCGTCGACGACAACTCTCCCGACGGCACCGGCCGCCTGGTGGACGAGATGGCGGCCCGGAACCCGGCCGTCCGCCCGCTCCATCGCCCGGCCAAGCTTGGCCTCGGCACCGCCCACATAGCCGGCATGCGCAAGGCACTCGCCGAGGGCGCCGACCTCATCGTCACCATGGACGCCGACTTCTCCCACCACCCACGCTACATCCCCGACCTAGTAGCGGCTATGGAGTACGTCGATCTCTGCATCGGGTCGCGCTACGTGAGCGGCGGCGGGACGGAGAACTGCACCTGGCCCCGCCGCATCCTGAGTGAGGGAGCCAACACTTTCGCCCGCGTGATGCTTGGTTTCCACGCCCACGACTGCACCGCCGGCTTCCGCTGCTACCGGCGTGAGGTACTTAGCCGCGTCCCGCTGGACACCATCTTCTCGGATGGCTACTCGTTCCTGGTGGAGATGCTGTACCTGTGCCAGGGCCTGGGCGCCCGAGTGGGGGAGGTCCCGATCATCTTCGAGAACCGCCGTCGCGGGAAGTCCAAGATCTCCCGCAAGGAGATCCTGGCGGCCATGTATACCGTCCTCCGGCTCGCGGCCCGGCGGTTGCGCGGGGCCCGCTGACAGCCCCGGGAAGCGCCACCACCTCCTTCGCACGCCAAAGCCCCCGACCGGACAACCGGGTCGGGGGCTTCCTGCTCCACCGCTCGCGGGGGCGCGCTAGACCTGTGCCTTCTCCCGCACCGCCTTGAGGGCCATCTCCTCAAACTCGGCGACGGGCATGGCGCCCAGGTCCTCTCCGCTACGAAGACGAACTGCCACTGCCCCCGCCTCCGCCTCGCGGTCGCCGACGACCAGCATGTAAGGGATGCGTTCCAACTGCGCCTTGCGGATCTTGGCGTTCATGCGGTCGCCCGAGTCATCCATGCGCACGCGCAGGCTAGCTTGCAGAAGCCCGTCGGCGACGGTCTTGGCGTACTCGACGTGCCGGTCGGCGATGGGGATCACCGCCACCTGCGTCGGCGCCAGCCAGACGGGGAAGGCCCCGGCGTAGTGCTCAATCAGCCCACCGATGAAGCGTTCCATGGAGCCCAACACCGTGCGGTGCACCATGATCACCCGGTGCTCCTGGCCGTCGTCTCCGGCGTAGGTGATGTCAAAGCGCTCCGGCTCGTTCAGGTCTACCTGGCAGGTGGGTCCCTGCCACTCGCGGCCGACAGCATCGTAGAGCTTTATGTCGATCTTGGGAGCGTAGAAGACGCCGCCGCCCTCGTCGACCTCATACTCCATGCCCCGGTCCTCCAGCACCTGACGGAGCGCCTCCGTGGCGAACTCCCACTGCTCGTCGGTGCCGATGTACTTCTCCGGACGCGTGGCCAAGTAGGCCTTGTAGGTGTAGCCGAAGGTATCCATCATGAAGAAGGTCAGATCGAGAACACCGTTCACTTCCGCCACCAGCTGGTCCGGGCGGCAGAAGATGTGCGAGTCGTCCTGGGTGAAGCCGCGCACCCGCAGCATGCCGTGGAGGGTGCCGCTGCGCTCGTAACGGTAGACCGTGCCCAGTTCGGCCAGACGGATGGGCAGGTCCCGGTAGGAGCGCGTGTGCGACTGGAATATGCGCACGTGGCCGGGGCAGTTCATCGGCTTGGCCCGGTAGGGCTGCCCGTCTATGTCCATCGGAGCGTACATGCCGTCGGCGTACGTTTCCAGGTGGCCGGAGATCTCGTAGATGCGCTCGCTGGCGATGTGCGGCGTGTACACCAACTGGTAACCGCGCTTGCGGTGCTCGTCCACCCAGAAGCGCTCGATCTCCTGGCGGATGGTGGCTCCATTGGGGTGCCACAGGATCAGGCCGGCGCCGATGTCCGGGTCCACCGAGAAGATGTCCAGCTCTCGCCCGAGCCGCCGATGGTCGCGCCGCTCGATTTCCTCCAGCCGCTTGAGGTAGGCGTCGAGTTCGTCCTTCGTCTCCCAAGCCGTGCCGTAGATGCGCTGCAGCATGGGACGCTTCTCATCGCCGCGCCAGTAGGCCCCGGCGATGGAGAGCAGCTTGAAGGCACGGGCGTCTATCTCCTTGGTGCTCTCCACGTGCGGTCCGCGGCAGAGGTCCACGAACCGACCCTGGGCGTAGGTGCTGATGGCCTCGTCCTCGGGCAGGTCATGGATTAGCTCCAGCTTGTAGGGCTGGTCGGCGAACTGGCGCAGGGCGTCGTCGCGCGGGATTTCGCTGCGCTGGAAGCGACGGCCCTCCTTGAGAATGGCCCGCATTCGCTTCTCCACTTCGGCCAGGTCCTCCGGCGTCAACGCCCGGGGCAAGTCGAAGTCATAGTAGAAGCCGGTGTCGATATCGGGGCCGATCCCGAACTTGGCCTCGGGGAAGAGGCTCAGCACGGCCTCGGCCATCACGTGGCCCAGCGAATGCCTCACTCGCTCCAGGTTGTCGCTCGCCATCTCCAACTCCTCCATCCACCAAGAACACGAAACTCCCGCCCCATTGGGACGGGAGTCGAAACTCGCGCGGTTCCACCCAAGTTCTGGTTGCCCAGCACTCCGGCTCCGATAACGGGGAGACCGTGAACCCATACTTGGCCTCTGTCGGCCGTTCCGGGCTCAACTCGCGGGTGGTGTTCGCCGGCGCCACTCTGGAAGGGCTTGCAGTCGGCGGCCCTCCCTCCCTGCAGAGCGCGGTCCGGTTACTCGTCCCGCTTATCGCTCATCGTATGCAATTGGTGGGCGGTATAGGACTCGAACCTACGACCTCCACGATGTCAACGTGGCGCTCTAGCCAACTGAGCTAACCGCCCCGGCTCAAGTCTCCCTCATTATAGAAGCAGGCGGGCTGCCGGTCAAGTCGCCCTTGCATCCGCGGGCGTGCCTGGCGCCGCCCGCCGGCGGACCCAGAAACGCTGCCGCATAGGTGAGGGCTTCGCCTCGACCGAGGCCTACTCTCGTCGCCCCGCCATTACTGCCACCGCTCGGAATGCCGGCATGCCTTCCCCCACTACCGGCCTTGCCGGGCCCGGCAGGGCGGGCGAAAGCCTCTTGACACGTTAGCACTCCCGTGATAGACTTAGCAGTCGTTAGCAGGGAGTGCTAGAATGTCTACTGCTCATACACATCTTCCCCAAATCACGGAGCGGCAGGCCCTTGTCCTGCGGCTGGTGGTGCGCGACTACACCCGCACTGCCACGCCGGTCAGCTCCAAGACGCTGGTGGAGGACTATGGGCTGCGCGTGAGCTCAGCCACTATTCGCAATGACCTGGCGCGCCTGGAGGAGTTGGGCCTGCTGACCCACCCGCACACCTCGGCCGGTCGCGTACCGACTGACGCGGGCTACCGCTACTTCATCGAGCACCTGATGGCCGAGGGCCAGCTTCCGCTCACCGAGCAGCGGCGGATCAACCACCAGTTCCACCAGCTGGGGCTGGAGCTGCACCAGTGGCTGCAGCTATCGGCCGCCGTGCTGGCCGATACGGTACACAACGCCGCGGTGGTGACGGCGCCGCGCGCGGCGCAAGCGCGCTTCAAGCACGTGCAGCTGGTATCCACTTACGGCAACTCGGTGCTCATGGTCCTGGTACTGCAGGACGGGACCGTCCGGCAGCAAGGGTTCATGTCGCCGCAGCCCATGCAGCAGGAGAAGCTCACCGCCCTGTCCGAGAGGATCTCGGTGCGGTGGCGCGGGCTTACGGCAGCGGACTTGGAGGGCTTGCCCAACGAGAACTTGTCGGCGCTGGAGAGAGCCGTGAGAGACCTTACCATCGCCGCCATGACGGAGGCGAACCGCTCCAGCAACGTAGAAGCATATCGCGAGGGCATCCGGCACCTGCTGGCCCAACCGGAGTTCACCGAGAGCAGCGCCATCGACCGCGCCATGACCCTTCTGGAAGGCGACTGGCTAGCCGCCAGCGCCATGCCTCAGGTGCGCGCCGCGGACGGCGTCAGCGTCATCCTCGGTCGCAATCCCGAAGGAATCGGCCTGGGCGACTACGGCCTGGTGCTCTCTCAGTACGGCGTCAAGGAAGGGCTCGTGGGCGCGTTGGGCGTCCTCGGTCCCGTGCGTATGCAATATGAGCGAGTGATCCCGGCGGTCCGCTATATGGCCTCGCTGCTGAGCGGCTTGGTCTGGAGCATGTTTGGGCCCGGCGATACCGACTGGGCCACCGATCAGACACAAGCGGATCGTGAGGACTAGGAGGAAGTTGGTGACGGATAGCCACGAGGCAAGAGACACGGCGCCGCAGAGAGGCGAGGCGACCGACGCGCGAGAGCAGACCCCAGAGGATCAGCGCCTGATGGAACTGGAGGCGGCCCTGGCCGAGTCCGAGCAGCAGGCACAGGAGTACCTGGACGGTTGGCAGCGTGAGCGGGCCGCCTTTGCCAACTACCGTCGCCGTACCGACGAGGAGCGCGGTTCGATAACGCGGACGGCCACCGAGGACCTGGTCTGCCAGCTGTTGCCTCTGCTGGACGACCTGGACCGGGCCTGTGAAGGCATCCCGGAGGAGGCCTCCTCGCACCCGTGGGTCCAGGGCGTGGCTCTGGTCCAGCGCAGGTTCCGCCAGGTTCTGGAATCGCTGGGCGTGGAAGAGATTGAGGCAACCGGCTGCAAGTTTGATCCGGAGGTGCACGAAGCCATCACGCACGAGGAGACGACCAAGCATGACGAAGGCGAGGTGATCGGCGAAGTGCTCAAGGGCTACCGCATGGGAGACCGGGTGCTCCGCTGTAGCGTGGTTCGGGTCGCCAAGGCAGTCTAGGGACTAGGTAAAGAAGCGCGGGCTCGCCCGCGAGTAAGGCGTAGCGGCGACTAGCGCCGCGCAGCAAGAGGTGAGGAGACGAACATGGCAAGGATTATCGGCATAGATCTGGGCACCACCAACTCCGTCGGCGCAGTAATGGAGGGCGGTGAGCCCACTATCATCAGCAGCGCCGAGGGCGGACGACTGTTCCCGTCCGTGGTAGCGGTAAACCCGAAGACCAACGAGCGCCTGGTCGGCCAGTCGGCGCGGCGCCAGGCGGTGACCAATCCGGAGAACACCGTCTATAGCATCAAGCGCTTCATGGGCCGCAAGTTCGCCGACCCGGTGGTGCAGAAGGCCGTCAAGCAGCTGCCCTATCGCGTGAGTGCCGCCTCCAATGGCGACGTGCGCGTGGCGCTGGCGGGCAAGGAGTACTCGCCCCCAGAGGTGTCCGCCATGGTGCTGCAGAAGATCAAGGCGGACGCGGAAGCTTTCCTGGGCGAGACCATCACCCAGGCAGTGATCACCGTCCCTGCCTACTTCGACGACGCACAGCGGCAGGCCACCAAGGACGCCGGCCAGATCGCCGGCCTCGAGGTCCTTCGGATCATCAACGAGCCGACGGCGGCGGCCCTGGCCTATGGGCTGGACAAGAAGACGGACGAGAGAATCGCTGTCTACGACCTCGGTGGCGGCACCTTCGATATCTCTATCCTCGACGTCGGGGACGGAGTCTTCGAGGTGAAGTCCACCAACGGTGACACCTTCCTCGGTGGGGACGACTTCGACCAGCGCATCATCGACTGGATCGCGGACGACTTCAAGCGAGAGAACGGCATTGACCTGCGTCAGGATCGTCTGGCTCTCCAGCGTCTGAAGGAGTCGGCGGAGAGGGCCAAGATCGAGCTCTCCACCGTCATGCAGACCGAGATCAACCTGCCCTTCATCACCGCCGACGCCTCCGGGCCCAAGCACCTGCAAATGACGCTGTCGCGGGCCAAGCTGGAGTCGCTGGTTACCGACCTGATCGAGCGCAGCATCGAGCCTTGTCGCAAGGCGCTGAAGGACGCCGGCTACAGCACCGACCAGATCAACGAAGTGGTGCTCGTCGGCGGGCAGACGCGCATGCCGGCAGTGCAAGAAGCCGTGCGCAAGTTCTTCGGCAAGGAACCGCACAAGGGCGTCAACCCGGACGAGGTGGTCGCCATCGGCGCCGCCATCCAAGCAGGCGTGCTCGGCGGCGAGGTCAAGGACGTTCTCCTCCTGGACGTGACGCCGCTCACCCTGAGCATCGAGACGCTGGGTGGGGTAGCGACACCCATCATCGAGCGCAACACCACCATCCCGGTGCGCAAGAGCCAAGTGTTCAGCACCGCTACGGACAACCAGACGCAGGTGGAGATCCATGTGGTCCAGGGCGAGCGCCCCATGGCGGCAGACAACAAGACGCTCGGACGCTTCATCCTGGACGGCATCCCGCCGGCGCCGCGCGGCTTGCCGCAGGTCGAAGTAACCTTCGACACCGATGCCAACGGCATTCTGGGTGTCTCGGCCAAGGATAAGGCCACCGGGCGGGAGCAGAAGATCACCATCAAGCCTTCCAGCGGACTCACCAAGGAAGAGATCGAGCGCATGGTGAGCGACGCCCAGTCTCACTCGGCCGAGGACCAGCGCGCTCGCGAGCGCATCGAGGTTCACAACCAGGCCGACTCGGCCATCTACTCCGCCGAGAAGACGCTGCGCGACCTGGGCGACAAGGTCCCCGGCGACGTTCGCCAGGACGTGGAAGCCAAGGTCGAGGAACTGCGATCGGTGGCGCAGGGCGATGACGTGGAGACTATCCGTCAGAACATCGACGCCCTGTCGCAAGCGCTCCAGCAGATCGGAGCCGCCATGTACCAGCAGCAGGAGGCGGAGCAGCCCGGAGATGACGGAACCGGTGCGGCCGATGCCGGCCAGCCCGACGAAGACGTGGTAGAAGGCGACTTCACCGAGGCCTAGATTGGATCGTCAGGGGGGAGGCGGGTATACTCAACCCGCTTCCCCTTCTGTGATTACCTATGGCTGATACCAGAGACTACTACGAAGTGCTCGGGGTGCCGCGCTCGGCATCCGCCGACGACATACGCACCGCCTACCGCCGCCTGGCCCGGGAGTTCCATCCGGACGTGAACCGGTCGCCTGAGGCGGCTGAGACCTTTAAGTCGGTCAACGAGGCCTACCAGGTGCTCGGTGATGCCGAGCGGCGCCAGGCGTATGACCGGTTCGGCCATGCCGGCGTCTCGGGCATGAATGGGTTCGAAGGCTTCAACGGGTTCGGCGGCCTAGGCGACATCTTTGAAGACCTCTTCGGATTCGGGATGCGCACCGGCGCCCAGGCCCACCGCGCTCCGCAACGGGGCGCCGACCTCCACGCCACCATCCGGCTCTCCTTCCGCGATGCCGTGTTCGGCACCACCGAACAGGTGGAGATCAGCCGGCTGGAGCCCTGCGATCGCTGCAATGGCAGCGGTGCCGAGCCCGGCACCAGCCCCGTGCGCTGCCCCACCTGCAACGGTACCGGCCAAGTCCGTCGGATGCAGCAGACCATACTGGGCTCCTTCGTGAACGTCAGTACCTGCCCCACCTGCGGCGGCCGCGGAGAGACCATCACCACCCGCTGCTCCCAATGCGTCGGCGACGGTCAGGTCGGCAAGACCCGCACCATCGAAGTGAAGGTACCCGCCGGCGTGAGCAACGGCACCCGCATGCGCATGACCGGCGAGGGCAACGTCGGCCTCAACGGCGGCCCCGCCGGCAATCTCTACGTCACCATGCAGGTAGAGGACGACCCGCAGTTCCAGCGTCAGGGAGACGACCTGATCCTGGAGTGGCCCATCAGCGTGCCCTTGGCCGCAATGGGGGCCACGATCGAGGTGCCCACCCTCGAAGAGGAAGAGAGAATCAAGGTGCCCGCCGGCACCCAGAGCGGACGCGTGTTCCGCCTCAAGGGGCGGGGGGTACCTCATTTGCAGCGAGCGGGGCGGGGTGATCTGGTGGTCGTCCTGCGGGTGGTCACGCCTACCAACCTGACGGCTAGGCAACGAGAGCTCATGGAGGAATTGGCCGACACCTTGGGCGAGAACAACGTCGCCCCGGATGAGCCCGGCTTCCTGGAGCGCATGCGGAGTGTGCTCGGCCTCTAGCCGAGCCGGGAGGCACCGGCCCATGGAGTGGCTTGAGATAAGTGTCGGCGTGGGCGGAGAAGCGGCAGAAGCCGTCTCCGCCTTTCTTTCGCGCTTCGGTTCCGTAGCCGTGGAGGAGTTGTCGGCCGGCCCCACGGACGCCCGCTCCCACGAGCCCGCCGTGACGGTCCGCGGGTACATCGAGGCCGACCGGGCGGCAACTCTACGCGAACAGATCGAGCAGGGCCTCTGGCACCTCTCTCAGATGCTCCCCGTGCACGAACCCCAGTACCGCACCCTGACCGAGCAGGACTGGACCGAGGCCTGGAAGGACTACTTCCCGGTGATGCACCTGGGCGAGCGCACCGTCATCGTCCCCACCTGGCGCCACTACGAGCCCCAACCGGGCGAGATCGTAGTCGCCATGGACCCCGGACAGGCCTTCGGCACCGGCCTCCATCCCAGCACCCAGCTCTGCCTCTCGGCCCTGGAGACCTTCCTGAGTCCGGGTGACCGCGTGCTGGACGTGGGCACCGGCACCGGCATTCTCGCCATCGCCGCCGCCAAGCTGGGCGCCGCCCGGGTGGAGGCCATGGACGTCGAGCCCGCCGCCGTCAGGGCCGCGAGCGATAACGTGCGCGCCAATGGTGTGGACGACGCTGTCTCGGTGTACTTCGCCACCCTCACCCCCTTCCGCTCCTCATCCGGCCCCGATCCGGAAGTCTACGCCAAGGGCCCGCATGATCTGGTTCTGGCCAACATCATCGCCGAGGTCATCGCCGGTATGGCCGCCGAGTTGGTGCGCCTCACCCGGCCGGGGGGCGTGATCATCACCGCCGGCATCATCCTGGAACGCGAGCATCTGGTGTTGGAGGCCTTTGCCGGCCGCGCAGCCCTGATCATGCGCAGCCAGGATGGCGACTGGGTCTCACTCACCTTCCGCGTCCCCGAGCAGCCATGACGCCCCTGGACCATCGGTTCTACACCGCGCCCGGCACACTCTCCGGCACAAGCGTCCGCCTGGGCGGTTCCCTGGCGCACCGCCTCGCCCGGGTGCTGCGTCTGGAGCCCGGCTCCGACATCGCCCTCTTCGACGGTTCCGGCATCGAAGTGCGGGCACGCATCACCACCATGGCCCGTGGCGAGGTAGAAGCGGAGGTGGTCTCGCGCTCCTACCCGCGGACGGAGCCGCCCGTCCGCTTGACTCTGTGCCAGGCGCTGCTGCCCTCAGACCGGTTCGACTGGGTGCTGGAGAAGGGCGCCGAGATGGGCGTGACCCGGTTCGTGCCCCTGCTCACTGAGCGCTGCACCGCCAAGCCGCCTGCTCCGGGTGCTGCCACCGAGCGCAAGCGCGCTCGGTGGCAGGCCGTTGCCGTCGCCGGGTCGGAACTGAGCGGTCGGGTGGTGGCGCCGGAAGTGGCCGCGCCCATGAGCCTGAGCGATGCTCTCGCTGCATTGGACGGCACCGCTGTCATGGCCTGGGAGGAGTCCACCGCTCCCGTCCGTCCGGTTCTGGCCGGGTTGGCGTCCCAAGGGATCGACAGCCTCACGCTCCTGGTGGGGCCGGCCGGCGGCCTGACGCCGGAAGAGGCGCGCTCGGCCAGGGAAGCGGGCGTCCGGGTGGTCTCCCTCGGGCCCCGGGTGATGCGAGCCGAGACGGCCGCCATCGTGTTCACCGCTCTCTGCCTGCACGAACTGGGGGGGTTCGAACCCCCGGCGCCCTAGTCCTTCGCTCCCAGTCCGGCCAGCAGGGCCTCCCGCATCACGTCGGTGGGCGCCGGCCGATCCGTCCACAGCTCGAACTGCCCCGCCGCCTGATTGACGAAGTGGCCCAGACCGGAGACGGTCCGGCAGCCGGCCCGGCGCGCCTCTCGCAGCAGGCGCGTCTCCAGCGGGTTGTAGACGGCGTCGTAGACCACCAGGCCCAGGCGCAGCATCCCCGCCGGCACAATGCTGTCCTCCACCCGCGGGTGCATGCCCACGCTGGTCGTCTGCACCAAGACGTCGGGGGTTACTCGCCCCATCTCCTCCATGGCCACGAACTCGGCGCCGACCTCCCAGGCCAGGGCGAGTCCTCGCTCCACCGTGCGGTTGGTGAGTACCAGCCGCGCCCCACGCTCGGTGAGGCCGTGCGCCAACGCGCGACCCAGGCCCCCGGCGCCCACCAGGAGCACGCATTTGCCCTTCAGCGTCTCGCCCGGTGGCAGGGCCGCTTCGATGGTGACGAGCGCTCCCTCCACATCGGTATTGTAGCCGCGCTTTCGACCGTCGTCGTCCACCGCTATCGTGTTCACCGACTCCAGCCGCGCCGCCAGCGGCTGCACCTCGTCCAGCGCCGCGATGACCGTCTGCTTGTGCGGGATGGTGACGCTGTAGCCGCGAAAACCAAGCGGCGTGAACTGCTCCAGGAAGCTCACCGGTTCCTGCACCAGGAGAGGCAGGTACACCGCATCCAGGCCGACGGCTCGGAAGGCGGCGTTGTGCACGGCCGGACTCATGGAGTGGCCCACCGGGTTGGCCATCACCCCATAGAGCGCGGTGCGCGCAGTGATCCCGCGGAAGCGGTACATCCCCAGTAGATCGGTCAAAGGCACCTGCCCCGGAGCCACCGCCGCACCGGCCTCAACACTGGCGAAGGTAAGGAAGGCGCCGTAGCGGCCGGCCAGGAGGCGACTCACCACCCCCGCTTCCCCCATGGCCAAGGCTATCGTGGGCCGGTCTGTGCCCTGCAGCAGCCGGAACACCTCCAGGTTGTCCTCGATCCGCCTGGCCGTGACGGCAATCTTCACCACGTCCGCGTCCAGGGCCGCCAGGCGCCGGTGCAGCTGCTCCAGGGGTCGAGGCACACCCTCGAAGTCGTGGTAGGACACGATGCGCCGGCACCCCGGGACCCGCTCCAGGGAGGACGAGGCATCGTGCTCGATGTCCACGTACTCTGCCCCGAGGGCCATCGCCCGTCGCAGCACAGCCAGGCGCTCCGATTCGTCGCCCACGAAGCGGCCACCCTCTCGCTCGGGGCGGTAGGTGACTATGACCGGGCAGGGACGCCGTCCGATCAGCGCCGCCAGGTCAAATCCGGGGATGAGGTCCAGCCGCAGTTCCACCAGGTCGGCGCCACCGGCAACGGCGGCAGCCATGGCGGCTATCGCTGCCTTAGTGCCCTCGGCGGCCACCGACACACACACCAGCGTGCTCATACGACCCAACGCTTTCTCCTCGTCCGGCAGGCTCCGTAGCACGGCCATGTTAGCGCTGACCGCCTTGCGCGGCCAGGGTCGTTGCCTTGTCCGCTCGCGGTCGCTAGTATTGGCGCAGTCCTGCCTCTGCATGCGGTTGCGGCAGGACGGATATGTGCCGGGGAGGCTGTAGTGGACCGAATGACCTCGCGTGAGAGAATGCTTGCCGCCATCCGGCATCAGCCGGTCGACCGTGTTCCGGTAGCGCCCTTCGGGCTCGGCCGGCTCGACCCCGCGGGCGAGGTGGCTGCCGAACTGATCGAGAAGACCGATCCCTTCATCCTGGTACGCGCCGGCGGCGATCCTCTGATCGGCGCCGACCCGGATGTGACCGTAACCGAAGAGGGCCCCGACCGCATCACTATCTACCACACTCCCAAAGGAGACCTGCGCCAGGTCTACCATCGCACCGAGATCACCGGCTACTGGACTGAGTTTCCCTGCCACAACGCCGGCGAACTGGAGGGCCTGATCTCTATGCCCTGGAAGCCAGCCGTCGTCGACACCGGTCCCTTCCTGCAGCGCAAGGCCGAGATCGGCGACGATGGCCTCGTATTGGCGGGCATCGTGGATGGCATCTGCTTCCCTGCCATCTACATGTCACCGGAGGACATGTGCATCCTCTGGGCCGAGGCACCCGAGTTCATGACCGACGTGGTGGCGGAAGCGGCCCGTCGCGTCGAGGACTTCGTGACCCGCACGTCCCAGCAGGGCGTGGACGGGTACCGCATCATTGGCGGCGAGTATGCCAGCGAGATGCTGGGGCCACGCGGCTTCGCCGCTCTCATCACCCCTTTCGACACGGCTCTGGTTGATCTCATCCACCGCCACAACGGCATCGCCCACTACCACAACCACGGCGACGTCAACCGCTTCATGGAGGCCTTCGCCGATTTGGGAATCGACTCGCTCGACCCGCTGGAGGTCCCTCCCTTCGGCAACGTGGACCTTAGCGACGCCATGCGCCGCGTCGGAGATCGCGTTTGCTTCGTCGGTGGGCTGGACGACATGGAGATACTCGAGACGCGCTCCACCGAGGAAGTGCTGCGGCTGGGGCGGGAAACACTGCGCAAGACCGGTTCGCGCAACTTCATGCTGGGCGGCACCACTTCCGGCATCTTCACAGAGAAAGCGGCGCGGCACTTCATCGCCCTGGTCGACGTAGCACGCGAGTTCGGCGATCCGGGCCCCCTGGGTGAGTTGTGATGACCGAGGAGACTGGGGTCCGCTGGCGTCTGGCAGTACCACCGGAGGTGGAGACCGAGTACGTAGGGACCACGCTCGGCCCGTACTACAGCGACGCCCGGGTGGCCGTAGACACACAGCTCCAAGCCTGCGAGGTGTTCCGCAACCTGTACGGCGTCGCTACCGGCGAGCCGAGCGTTCCGGTGCCCGCCTACGTGGGTGTTGCCTCGCTCGGCGCCAGCATGGTCCTGCCCGACGATCATCCGCCCATGGTCGCCAACCAGGGACGCGTCCTCGCCGACTGGCCGGCCGTCCTCGCACTGCGCCCCGCCGTTCCCGAGTCCAGCGAGTGGCTGAACCGCTATCTGGAGATGCGCGAGGAGATGGGCCGCCTATTAGGCAAACTGCCTCCTCTGGGGGCCGGGCAAGAGGGGCCCATCACCTCTGCCGTGCTGCTCCGGGGAGACCAGTTCTTCCTGGATGTCCTGGACGAGCCTGAGGTGGCCCACCACCTTCTCGGGGTAGTGACGCAGACCTACATCAGCTTCGTCCGCCACGTCCGCCGGCTCAACGGCCAGGAGGAGCACGGCGGGGTCGGCATCGCCGATGATATGGCCGGGATGCTGCCGCCCTCGCTCTGGCCCGAGTTCGTCCTCCCCTATTGGGAGCGCATCTACCAGGAACTAGGCCCCGGGCGCCGCAGCGTCCATACCGAGCTCCTGCGGCCCGGCCACCTGCCCTTCCTGCGTCAACTTGACATTGGCTCCTACGACCCGGGCAACGACCAATACCTGGAGGTCACCGACATCGTGCCCTTGGTGGAGCACATGGACGTCTCCTGGAACCTCTACACCGTGCGCGACATGCTCAACGGCACTCCCGAGTCTGTCCGCTCCACCTACGAGAACGCGGTTGCGGCGGGTGCGAGGGTTATCATGACGGAGCTTTGCCGCCGCACGCCTCGAGAGAACGTTCATGCCTTCGTGGAGGTGGGCCGGCGTTTTGAGTAGACGTCAGTACGTTGGCCCAGCCGACAGCCGGGTGCTATCCTCGATGCTCAGCCCCCTAGGGGAGGAGTACCTTGACAAGCAAAGGAATGCCGACGGCTCAAGCATCGGGCAGGCAACTGGCCCGCGCATTGGCCGCCGTAGAGGGTAGACTGCACTTGCTGTACGCGCGCAACACATCGTCCGACCTACGACGACGCCTGGCCGCCATTGACGCCGCAACTGACATACAGTCGCCGCTCTGGGACGAGGTGCTGCAGATCGAGTACCTCGAGAATGCCCGTGAGGCCCTGCAGCACTCGCTGCGCGCCCTCGATCAGCGACACGGGAGGCCGCAATGACCACCGCTGAGTTCCTCAAAACCATTACGGAAGCGCACGGCGTGTCCGGGTACGAGCATGACGTACGCGACATCGTCGTCCAGGAGTTCAGCGCTCTTTGCGATGAAGTGCGGGTCGACCCCATGGGCAGCGTTTGGGGCGTCAAGCGCGGGACTGTCGGTGGCCGCCGCATTATGCTGGCGGGACACATGGACGAGATCGGTCTCATCGTGAAGAAGCTGGACAAGCACGTCATCCGCTTCACCCAAGTGGGCGGCTTCGACGTACGCGTTCTGCCGGGCCAGCCGGTGTGGGTGCACGGCCGCCAGAGCATGCCCGGTGTCATCGGCATGCGCCCGCCCCACGTCATGCCCGCTGCAGAGCGGGACAAGGTCATCCCCATGGAAGACCTCTTCATCGACGTCGGGCTGACGGCTGAAGAACTCGCGCAGCAGATCCGCGTGGGCGACACGATCACGCTGCGGCGCGGTTATGTCGAGCTGAAGAACGGACTCGTCGCCAGCAAGGCCATGGACGACCGAGCGGCGGTGGCTTCCCTCCTAGAGTGCCTGCAGGTACTGCAAGGCCTCAAGCACAACTGGGACGTCTACGCCGTGGCCACGGTCCAAGAAGAGGTAGGGTTGCGGGGGGCCATGACCAGTGCCTACGGCGTTGCCCCGGACGCAGCCATTGCGGTGGACGTCACCTTCGCCCGCACGCCCGAGCTGCCGGAGACGGGAACGGTGGAGGCGGACAAGGGCCCGGGCATCGCTCGGGGCCCGAACCTTCACCCGGTGATGTACGACCGCCTGGTGGAGACAGCCAAACGCTACGAGATGCCCTACCAGCCGGAACCGGTTCCCGGAGCGAGCGGGACCGACGCCTGGGCCATCCAGGTCTCCCGGCAGGGCGTGCCGACGGCGCTTCTCGGCCTGCCGCTGCGCTACATGCACACGCCCGTCGAGACGCTTTCCCTCAGAGATGTGGAGCGCTGCGGCCGCCTGATGGCCTACTTCATCGCCGACCTGGACGATACTATCTTGGATAGTTTCCGGCCGGCGCTGCCGGAGGGGGAATGATGGACATAGGCTTCCTGAAGACTCTCAGCGAAGCGCGGGGCGTATCCGGCAACGAAGGTGAGGTACGTGATCACCTGGCCCGCACCCTGCGCGGCGTTGTCGACGAACTGATAACCGACACCATCGGGAACCTGATCGCCGTCCGGCGCGGCACCGGTGAGTCGCCCCTGCGGGTGATGGTCGCCGCCCATATGGACGAGGTGGGCCTGATGATCACCGCCGCCGACGCCAACGGCTACCTGCGCTTCCAGCCCGTGGGTGGAATCGACGCTCGTGTCCTCCCCGCCAAGCGCGTGCTGGTGGGCAAGGATGCCGTGCCCGGCATAATCGGCGTCAAGCCGGTGCACCTGACCGAGCCGAGTGAGCGCCGCAACGTCCTCAAGGTGGACCAGCTCTACATCGACATCGGCGCCAAGAGCAAGGACGAAGCCCTCGGCATTGCTCCCCTAGGCGAGTTCGCCACCTTCGACACGCCCTTCCAGTACCTCCAAGGGGCCAGCATTGAGGGTGACGAACCCCGCGGTCGCATCAGCGGAAAGTGCTTCGACGACCGGGCCGGCTGCTTCATCCTCCACAACCTCCTTCAGAAGCAGTACCCCTTCGACCTCTACGGGGTCTTCACTGTGCAGGAGGAGGTCGGTCTGCGCGGTGCGCGCGTGGCCGCCTTCGGCATAGACCCGGACCTCGCTTTCGTCCTCGAGGGCACCGTCTGCGATGACTCCCCCAAGGAAGACGACATCAGCCCCACGACCACCCTCGGCCTAGGCGCCGCCATCAGCATCGCCGACGCCAGTGTTATCGCCGACCGTCGCCTGGTGGATCTGCTCATCGAGACGGCCACGGAAGAAGGAATTCCTTACCAGATCAAGCAGCCGATGGTCGGGGGAACAGATGCTGGTGCCATCCACCTGCAGCGGGAGGGGATCCCTTCCGTGCCCGTGGCCGTGCCATCGCGCTACCTGCACTCTCCTGAGTCCGTCATAGACTTGCTCGACCTGCAGCACACCATCCGCCTGGTCGGCGCCGCCCTCGAGCGGCTCCCGGCCGTCTGGGGCTCACGCGGCGGCGTGGCCTAAGGCCTCGCGCCACATCAGGGAGGTTTCGGTGAAAGATACACTGCGTAAGCTGTGCGAGGCCTATGGACCGTCCGGGAACGAGGGCCAAGTACGGGACCTGATCCGTAGCGAGATCGAGGGTCTGGCCGATTCGGTCCGCGTCGACGCCCTGGGCAACCTGATCGCCGTCAAGGGTAGCGGTGGCCATCGCGTGATGCTCGCTGCTCACATGGACGAGATCGGCGTCATCATCACCCACATCGACGAGAACGGCTTCCTGCGCTTCGCTCCCGTCGGCGGCGTCTGGACCCTGGGCCTGTCGGGGAGGCGCGTGGCCTTCGCCGACGGCAGCATCGGCGCCATCGGGCTGGAGAAGCTGGACGACCGTGATCGTGTGCCGGCCATGGCGAAGTTCTACATCGACATCGGCGCCTCGAAGAAGGATGAGGTGCACCTCAAGGTCGGCGACATGGCGGTCATGACGCGCCCCTTCGTCACCAACGGAGGCCGCTGGATCGGCAAGGCGATGGACAACCGGGCCGGGTGCGCCGTCCTCATCGAGACGATGCGCCGCCTCAAGGCGCCCAAGCACGAGGTCGCCTTCGTGTTCACCACCCAGGAAGAGGTCGGCCTCCGCGGTGCCACTACCTCGGCGTTCGGCCTCGACCCGGAGATCGCCGTGGCCGTCGACGTCACCGGCACGGGCGATACGCCCAAGGCCGCTCCGATGGCCGTCTCCCTCGGGGAAGGCGCCGCTATCAAGGTGCGCGACGGCGGCATGCTCGCCCACCTGGGCGTGAAGGACCTGCTTGTCCAGCGCGCCGAAGAGAACGGCATCGCCTATCAGCTCGAAGTCCTCGAGGGCGGCACCACCGACGGCCGTGCCATCCAGACTAGCCGTGCCGGTGTCCCCACGGGCGTCGTCTCCGTTCCGACCCGCTACATCCACTCTCCCTCGGAGATGATCGACGAGCGCGACGCCGAGGCCTGCGCCTCCCTCCTGGTAGTCCTGCTCGAGAACGACATCACCCTCTAGCCTGCCACCCCAGAAGGGGCCGGCGGTACGGTTGTGACCGCCGGCTCCTCCATCGCCGCCCGTTCCCCGAATACTCCGCCGTGTCCGGCGACCCCGGCTCCGACTGTGCTATAATGCCGGCAGGACTCATCCGCTGGTAGGGAGGGCAGCATGATCCCAGTGACCATTGAGAGCGTCAGGGTGAGCCTAGTCTCGCAACAGCGCGTGGTGATCCTGGCCGAGACAGGAGGCGACCGCTACCTGCCCATCTTCATCGGGGCATTCGAGGCGGACGCCATTACCGTACGGCTACAGGGCGCGGCCCTCTGGCGGCCGATGACGCATGATCTGCTGTTGCGCTGCATCTCCCAACTGGGCGGCGAGGTACTGCGCGTGGTGATCACCGAACTGCGCAACGATACCTTCTTCGCCAATATCCACGTCCGCCAGAACGGCGAGGAGCACGCCATCGATTCCCGTCCCAGCGACGCCCTGGCGCTGGCCATCCGGGCAGGCGTGCCCGTGTACGTCAGCGACGCGGTCATGGATCAAGCCGGCGGCTTCCCCGATCCCGCGCCCTGGCTTGAGACACCCGCCGAGACCTCCGAAAGCCCGGAGGAGGACGTAGGTATCTTCCGCGACTTCATCGATTCAATGGACCTGGGCGACCTAGAAGAATAACTCCGGGAGCAGTGCCAGCGCATGCCCGCCGAACGCTTGCCACCACAAAACGTGGCTGCCGAGCAGTCAGTGCTCGGCAGCATTCTCATTGACCCGGACGCCATCATCCGGATAGCGCCCTTCCTACGCCCAGACGACTTCTACCGGGAGGCGCACGGTAGGGTCTACTCCGCCATGCTCGCCCTCCACGAACGGCGCGAGCCTTCGGACTTCGTCACCCTCAGCGACGAACTGGAGCGGCAGGGCGAGCTGGAGAGCGTGGGCGGAGCGGCCTACCTGACTACGCTCCTCAACAGCGTCCCTACCGCCATCCACGTGGAGCACTACGCTCACATAGTCGAGCGAAACTCCATACTGCGCCGCCTCATCGACGTGGCGTCGCAGATTGCGGGCTTGGCCTACGACTCCGAAGATGCCGATGCCGACCAGGCGGTGGACCGCGCCGAGCAGCTGCTCTTCGCCATCAGCGAGCGCCGCCTCTCGCGCGAGCTAACCCCCATCCAGGAGGTCCTGCGCGCCTACTTCGAGCGCATCGGCTACCTCTACGCCCACCAGGGCGAGATGATCGGGGTGCCGTCCGGCTTCACCAAGCTTGACCGAATCCTGGGCGGGATGCAGCGGTCCGATCTGCTCATCCTGGCAGCGCGCCCGGGCGTGGGCAAGACCAGCCTCATGCTCGGCCTAGCGGCTACCGCCGCCCGACGCTACCGTCAGCGGGTGGCCGTCTTCTCGCTGGAAATGTCCAACGAGCAGATCATCCAGCGCTTGGTATCTGCTGATAGCGGCATCGATTCCCAACGCCTCCGCACCGGCTCGATCACGGCGGAGGAGTACGCCCGCCTCGATCACACGCGGAACAACCTCAGCGGCCTGCCCGTTTTCCTGGACGACACCCCGGCCATGACCACCGCCGAGTTCCGCACTAAGTGCCGGCGACTGGCGGCCGAGCATGGCGTCGACCTCATCATGGTCGACTACTTGCAGCTCATGGTGGGAGACCGGCGGGGAGAGAACCGCGTCCAGGAGATCAGCGGCATCTCCCGGGCACTCAAGCAGGTGGCCAGAGAACTCAACGTGCCGGTGCTGGCCGCGTCGCAGCTCTCGCGTGCCGTGGAGAGCCGTAGCGATAGGCGCCCGATACTCTCCGACCTGCGCGAGTCGGGGAGCATCGAGCAGGACGCTGACGTAGTTATGTTCATCTACCGCGAGGACATGAGTAACACGGAGAGCGAAAACCCGAACCTCGCCGAGCTCATTGTCGCCAAGCATCGCAACGGGCCGACGGGCACCGTCCCCCTCTACTTCAAGGCCGAGCAGGCCCAGTTCGTTGAGGTGGAACTGCGGGCCGAAGCCCTCGACTACTAGTCGGGTCCGCCCCAGCCGGTTGCTCGGCGGGCCAGCACCGGGAGAACCCCAGCCCATGACCAGTTTCGCCGGCTTTCCCGACGGCCGCTTGGCCAATGTCCGGGTCCCGGACCTGTTCTTCGCCGAGGTCCTGCCGCACATCGACCACCTGGCTGAGCTGAAGGTCACGCTACACCTGCTCTGGCTTCTGCAGCAGCACCCGGAACGGCCTTTGGGCATCAGCGAGGCTGAGCTACGCCGTGACGGTGTGCTCCTGGCCGGCTTAGCTGCCTGTGGGCCCGACCCGCAGGTAAGTCTCGGGGACGGATTGCGTAGGGGGCTCGAACGTGGCACTCTACTTCAGGTCCACGGCACCTCTGGGGGCAGCGAGCAGAGCTGGTATGTGCTCAACACGGAGAGGGGCCGTCTTGTCCTGGAACGCGTGCGGTCCGGCCAGTTGGCGCTACCGGAGGTGGATCTCACCGCCGAGGAGCAACCGCTGCCGCAGAAGCCAACCGTATTCGCGCTCTACGAGCAGAACATCGGTCCCCTACAACCCATAATCGCCGAGGAACTGGAAGAGGCGCAGCGCTCCTATCCCCCGGAGTGGATCGAGGACGCCTTTCGGATAGCCGCCCGCAACAACGCCCGCCAATGGCGCTACGTCAACTCCGTACTGGAGCGCTGGCGTCGTCAGGGGCGAGACCAAGTAGAGCCTAGCGATCAGCGTGACCCAAGACGCTACCTTTCAGGGGAATACGAAGAATACCGACGAAGCTGACGTATGCCCGCTCTGCCGGGGCCTGGGCTACCTGACGCCCGACGTCCCGGCCGGTCATCCGGACTTCGGCCGCGTTGTGCCGTGCCCCTGTCGCCGCGGCGTCGTCGAAGAGCGCCGGGCACGCCGCCTGCTGGAGATGTCCAACCTCGGGCTCCTGGCACAGAACACCTTCGCCACCTTCAACTCCGACGGCGTCGCCCTCAATGCCCACGACCAGCGCAACCTGCGCGCCGCCTTCGAAGCCGCCCAGGAGTTCGCCGCCGACCCAGAGGGCTGGCTACTCATCACCGGTACCTACGGCTGCGGCAAGACCCACCTGGCTGCCGCCATCGTGGTCGCCCTCGCCCAGCGAGGACATCCTGTGCTCTTCCAGGTGGTGCCCGACCTTCTGGATCACCTTCGCGCCACCTTCTCTCCCCGGAGCCCGGTCGCCTTCGATCAGCTCTTCCAGGATGTGCGCGAGGCGCCCTGCTTGGTCCTCGACGACTTGGGGGCACAGAATGCCACCCCTTGGGCACTGGAGAAGCTCTACCAGGTCCTCAACCATCGCTATAACAACCGGCTCCCAACCGTCATCACGAGCAACGCACCCCTGGAGGAGATGGATCCCAGGGTCCGTTCCCGCCTGACCGACGAGTCGCTGGTGCGACGCCTAGCCATCACGGCGCCCGACTATCGGGGCTCCGGCTCCACCAGCCTGCTGAGCGATCTGGGCACCCTCTCTCACCACGCCAGCCAGACTTTCGACACCTTCGACACCCGCCAGCGGGAGCTGGAAGCCGACGCGCGCGAGAGCCTGCACTTCGCCCTTGCTGCCGCCCGCGAGTTCGCTGCCAGCCCGCGTGGGTTCCTCCTGCTACAGGGCGAGCACTACTCCGGCAAGACCCACCTCGCCGCCGCCATCGCCAACGCCCGCCTGGCCGAGGGCTACCCGGCCCTACTGGTGGAGGTGTCCGACCTGCTCGACTACCTGCGCGCCGCCTTTGAGCCCGCGGCGCCGGTTTCGTTCGAGAAGCGCCTCCAGCAGCTCCGGCGCGCCCCGTTGCTCATTCTTGACAACCTGGGGGGCCAGAGCTCCTCGCCCTGGGCCCACGAGAAGCTCTACCAGTTGCTGAGCTACCGGCTCGGCGCCCACCTGCCCACCGTAATCACCACCAGCCTGACGCTGGAGGAGATCGAGCCCCGCTTGCGGGTGCGCCTCATGGACAAGGAGCACTGCCTCATCGTGCCCATCATCGCCACGGCCTACCGGGGCCGCAGCCGCTCTCGTGCTCCCCGTGGACGCAAGCAGACCTAGCATGAACGGCGTCTCAGCCGCTCCCATCTCCGAGCGGGCCTACCGGTCCCTCCGCGGCCTCTACCCTCAGGAGCAACCGGCGCCCGAGCGGTGGCGCTCCGTGCTGGTTGTCCGCCCTTGCTGCATCGGCGACGTGCTGCAGTCCACCGCTCTCGTGGGGGCCTTGCGCCGCGCCCTGCCAGATGCCCGTCTCGGCTATGCCGTCGGTCCCTGGTCGCGGCCGGTCCTGGAGGGCAACCCGAATCTCGACGTGCTAGTGGATACCGGCGCGGTGGTCGGTGGCCGCAAGCCCACCCCACGCGCGTTCCTGGGTCTGGTCAGGCGCCTGCGAAAGGGTCAGTGGGACGCCTGCTTCGTCCTCGAGCGCTCGCCCCTGTTCGGTTTGGCCGCCTGGATGGCCGGCATCCCGGACCGCATCGGCCTCGATAGCGCCGGCCGCGGCTTCGCCCTCACTTGGCGGGTGCCCCTGCGCCCACGCCGTCAGGAGGCGGAGGCGGCTCTGGATCTGGCGCGCGCCGTCGGCCTCGATACCAGTGACGCCCGCACCGAGTTTCATCCTGTCGAGCGAGATCGCCAGGAAGTGGAACGACTCGCCCTGCCGACAGACCGCCCCTACACCTGCCTGGCGCCAGGCGGCGGCGTGAACCCGGGCACGGAGCTCACCGCCAAGCGCTGGGACGCTGAACGCTTCGGTGCGCTAGCGGTCCGGCTGACCGCGCACGGCTACCGTCCGCTCCTCATCGGCGGCCCGCCCGATCACGAGGCGGCGGAGATGGCGCGTGCCGCCAGCAACGGGACGGCGACGGACCTCTGCGGGCGCCTCTCGCTCACAGCCGTGGGAGCGCTCCTGCAGCGCTCTCGGCTCCTGGTCTCCAACGACACCGGGGTCATGCACCTGGCCGCCGCCGTGGGTACTCCCGTTGTCGGCTTGTTCGGCCCGACCGATCCCGCCCTCTACGCCCCCTATGGCGTGCACCACCGCATCATCTGGCACCCCCGCACCTGTAGCCCCTGCTTCCGGCAGAAGGAACGGCCGCCCGACTGCTTACTGGACTGCATGAAGACCATTAGCGTGGATGAGGTCGAAGCGGCGGCGCTCGACCTGCTCTCGTGATCGGAGGTGTGGCGGCCGACCGGCGCCGGCCAAGGCTGGCAGGCCTACTGGTAGCCGCCCTCCCCTGGCTGCTCTTCTGGCGGCTGTTTGCACCTCTTCCCGGGGACAGGGCCCACATCGTCGAGGGCGACCTTTCCTCGCAGTACTTCCCGCTGCGCTCCTACGCTGCCCGCCGCCTTTCGCAGGGCGAGTTGCCACTGTGGAGCCCCGACGTGTTCGGCGGGCAGCCGGCGCTGGCCGACATCCAGTCCGCCGTGTTCTACCCACCCAACCTCGTCTGGAGCCTCGTGCGCGGCGGCCGCCTGGGCTTCATCGACCTGGAACTGCAGGCAGTCCTGCACCTGAGCCTGGCCGCCGCCGGCGCCTACTGCCTGGGGCGACGCCTAGCCGGGAGCACCCTGGCCGGGTTCGTGACCGGTGCCGCCTTCGGCCTGGGCGGCTACCTTACATCGTTCCCCATCCAGCAACTGACCATCTTGTGCACCGTCGCCTGGCTTCCCTGGCTCCTGTTGGCGATTGACCGGCTTCTCGACACCAGCCAGGGCCTGCAGTGGCAGGTTGTCGCCATCTCGGTGCTCACCGCCTTGACGGTGCTGGCCGGGCACCCGCAGACGGCCATGCTCTGCGCCTACGCCGCCGCCGGCTACGCCGTCTGGCTCTGGTACTGCCGGCGGCCGTCGCGCACTCGCGTTCTGGCACTGGGTGCAGCTGCCGCCCTCGGCGTCGGTCTGACCGCGGTGCAACTGCTGCCGACCCTGCAGTTCATTCGGCTGTCGGAGCGGAGTTCGCTCGGGTTCGGGCAATCCGGGGGCGGCTTCGGCCTGCACGAGCTGAGCGGGCTGCTCTACCCGGGCTACTTCGGCGGCACCCCCCAGTACGCCGGAGTGATAACGCTCCTGCTGGCCGCCTGGGCCGCCGCCACCATGACCTGGCGCAAGACCGGCTACTGGCTCGGACTAGGGCTGGTCGGTACGCTCGTCTCCTTCGGCGACGCCACCTTCGCCGGACCTCTCACCTACCTTCTCCTGCCCGGCTTCGCCACCTCGCGCAACCAAGAGCGGGCCATACTCTGGCTGGCCCTCAGCCTGGCGGTGCTGGCCGGACTAGGAGCGGCCCAGCTCGCCCGCTCTGCGGCAGACGATCCGCGGGCGGTGCACGCCCGGCGTGTCCTGCGCTGGGCCCTGCTCGGGTGCGGGCTGGGGGCCGGTGTGCTCCTGGCGGGCACGCGGCTCACACCGCCCGCGGGTGGCACCAATCTCTTCGGCGGCTTCCTCAAGCAGCATGTCTGGCTGACCGCCTCCGTGGGGCTGGTATCACTGTGGTGGGCCTGGCAGGCGCGCGGGGTGATCACAGCCCGGCGGCTCGTCGCGGCCATGGCCCTCCTGCTGGCGCTCAACCTGGCGTCCGCGAGCGGGCGCTTCCATATCGGCGAGGCTTCGCCTGCGGTCGAGCGACCGGGAGCCCCTGTCGCGGCCGCACTCCGGGCGCAGCTTCAGCCCGGCGAGCGCGTCTCCGGAGGGGGCCTGCTTCCCGAGGGACCGAACGCCGGTCTGCTCTACGGATTCGCTGATACTAGCGGCAACACCCCGCTGCGGCTGCAATCGTTCGCTGACCTGCAGGAGCGCGTGCCGGAATGGGTGCAGTGGCAACTGCTCGCTGTCTCCTATGTGCTTCTGCCCGGCGGGGTTGAGCCCGGCCCCGCCCTGGCCCTGGCGCAAACGGGCGACCCGTCCCTCTACCACCTTACAAGCCCTGCAGCGCCCGTTCGCCTGGTACATGGCATAGCCCAGGCCGCCGGCACTGACGTCTGGGACGCCCTCAGTGCCGGCGGCCACGATCCCTCCACCACCTCCATCCTTGACCTTGACCAGACCGCTGCCGTGGACGTTCAGCCGGCACGAGGCGCAGACGCCGTCACGAGCCTGACCTGGGAGCCTGAGCGCATCGCCGCCACCATAGGTGCCGGCTCACCGCTGCTGGCGGTGTTTGCTCAAGTAGCCTATCCCGGCTGGCGCGCCACGGTGGACGGCCGGTCCACAGACTGGGTGACCGCTGACGGCCTCCTCATCGGCGTGCCCGTGCCTGCCGGTACTCATGCGGTTGAGCTACGTTACCAGCCGTCCTCCTTGCGCCTGGGGGCCGGTGTATCCGTCGCCAGCCTCTCGCTCCTGGTCCTGTCGGTGATCGCGGGTAGACGGCTACGACGAGGGGAGAGTGCTGCGTGAGACGCCTTCTGGACACGATCTGGCCACCGCCCCGCTGGGTCCTGGCGCTGGCCGGGCTGGGCCTTCTACTGGCGCTCGGCATCGGCTGGGCGTACCGCACTGGTCTGCTGTACCGCTGGACGGGTGAAGAGGAGATACTGCCCCAGGTGCGCGGCGTCTGGCACCTCGCCTCGGGCGTGCTGCGTCCGGGAGTGGAGACCGCCGATTACGTCCCGGTCCAGCACGCCGGCGTCAGCCCCTTCGGCGTCAACACTTTCCTGGAGCAGGAGGTGGAGCCCGCCAAGCGGGAACAGGCTTTGGCTATGATCGCCGACGCCGGCTTCCACTGGGTCCGCCAGGAGTTCCCCTGGGAGGACATCGAGATCCACGCCAAGGGTGACTTCACCGACCGGCGCACCGAACCCCACCGGCCCGCCTGGGACAAGTACGACAACATCGTCGCTCTGGCGGAGAAGCACGGGCTGGAACTGATCGTGCGCCTCAGCAACCCGCCCGCCTGGTCGCGTGCCGCCGGCAACGAGGGCGGAACCTTGGCTCCGCCGGACGACTACGACGACTTCGGCGACTTCGTGGAGACGGTGGTGCGCCGGTACCAGGGGCGCATCCGCTACTACCAGATCTGGAACGAGCCCAACATCTATCCCGAATGGGGCGAAACGGCCGTTGACCCGGAGCAGTACACGCTGCTTCTCAAGGAGGCCTACCTGCGCGCCAAAGCAGTGGACCCCGACGTCGTCATCATCTGCGGCGCCCTCGCCGCCACCATTCAGAACGACCTCTACCCCCACGGCATGAGCGACTTCGTCTTCCTGCAGCGGCTCTACGATGCCGGAGCCGCCCCCTACTTCGACGTGCTTAGCATGCAGGGCTACGGTCTCTGGAGCGGCCCCTACGACCGCAGAATGCGGCCGCGCGTCCTCAACTTCTCCCGCCCCCTCTACGTCCGCGACCTGATGGTCAAGAATGGCGATGCCCACAAGCCCATCTGGATCTCGGAGATGAACTGGAACGCCATCCCGCTGGACCACCCCGCCTACCCCATGTTCGGGCGCTACACCCTGGAGCAGCAGGCGGAGTACGTAGTCCAGGCCTACCAAAGGGCGCAGATGGAGTGGCCGTGGATGGGGGTGGTCAATCTGTGGTACTTCAAGCGGGCTACCGACCTGGAGCAGGACCAGCCCATGTACTACTTCCGCATGGTTGAGCCCGACTTCACGCCCATGCCTCTCTACGACGCCGTCTACCGCTACACCCGGCAGACGCCCGTCCTCGGGCTCGGGCTGCACCAGGAAGACCACTGGGCCCTTCGCTACGAGGGAGAGTGGAGCGTCGGCTCCGCCGACGGGGCTCAGCTCGGTCGCTTCGTCGAGAGCGCGTCCGGCTCCCTCACACTGCGCTGGCGGGGCTCCGACCTCGACCTGCGGGCGCAAGGGCCGGGAGCGATCGTCGTGCGCACCGACAACGGCGCGGAGCGGCGGATCACGCTCAGGGACGGTTGGGAGGAGGTGCGACTCGCCGCCGGGCTGCCAGACGACGAACACGACACCGTCATCGAGGTGGTCGAGGGCCTAGCGAAGGTGGACTCCGTCAGCGATCGGCGCGCCGATCGCTCAGCCGTCTTCCTTGGCGGCATGGCCCTGCTGGGTGCGGCCGCCCTCGGGGCCGCGCTGCTCCGCCAGCGGAGGTCAGGAGCGGCGGCCCCCTAGGTACTGCACCAGCTCGCGCAAAGTCTTCGCCGAGCCGGGGGCAGGGTCGGCCGCCTGTAGCGCTGCCAAAGCGCTCCGGTAGCGCTCGTCCGCCAGGGCTTGGCAGCGTTCCCGCGCACCCGAGCGCTCGATCAGATCCCTCGCCCGGGCCACCATGGGCTCGCTCCTCTCCCGCTGCCGGTACAGCTCGACGAGTTCGGACCCATCACCGGACGGCAGCGACTCCAGCGCCAGCAGCCAGGGAAGTGTCTTCTTCGCCGCCGCGATGTCCGACGATACCGACTTGCCTGTTTCCGCTTCCTCGCCCCAGATGCCGAGAACGTCATCCTGGATCTGGAAGGCCAGGCCCAGATCGCGGCCGAAGTCTCGCAGGTGGTCGGCCCGCGCCGCACCGGCACCGGCGACCACGGCGCCCGCCCAAGCGGCGAAGCCGATGAGCGCCGCCGACTTGCGTTCGATCATGGCGAAGTACTCGTCGCTCGAGACGAGCCGCCGCTGCTCGAAGTCCATGTCCAGATACTGCCCCTCACACAGGCGCACGCAGGTCGTCTGGAACTCGGACGCCACGGTGAGAGCCACCTCTGCGGGCGTCACCTCACGGACCCGGAGCAGGCAGTGGTTGGCCTCGGCGAAGAGCAGATCCCCCACGTTAATGGCCTGCGGTGCGCCCCAGAGCGCCCATACCGTGGGCCGGTGACGCCGTAGGGGGCTGTTATCCTGGATGTCGTCGTGCACCAGAGAGAAGCTGTGCAGCAGCTCGATGGCGGCCGCCACCGGCAGCGCGGACTCGGCGCCTCCGCCACAGGCCTCGCAGCTCAGGAGGCACAGCAGCGGTCGCACTCGTTTGCCTGAGTCGGCCTGCACCGGCCTAAGGTCCTGGTCCAGCCAGCCGTGGTGGTACTGCAGCATGCCGTAGAGAGACTTGAAGCCCGCGGACGGGGCGGCTAGTATGTCGCGCAGCAGGGCGTCCACAGCGGGCACGTGGCGCTCGAATGCCTGGGACAGGGTCAAGCGATTCCTCCGCGGGGAGAATGGCCGCAGTGTAGGGAGGCTCCCCCCGGGGCGTCAAACCGCGGCTCGCGCCAGGCCGGCCGCCCAGCGGCACCAGCCTAGGAGGTAACGGACCATGGCAGTTCGTATCGGCTTCATCGGCACAGGCGGCATCGCCCAGATGCACATGCGTAACCTTCAGCGCATCCCCGACGCCCAAGTGGTGGGCATGTACGACGTGGCGCCCGACCGGGCTCGCTCCGCCGCCGCCCTGTTCCCCGGCTGCCAGGTCCACGACAGCCATCAGGCTCTGCTCCAGGCCAAGCCGGACGCCGTCTACGTCTGCGTTCCGCCCTACGCCCACGACCAGCAGGAACTGGACACCGCTGCGGCGGGCGTGCACCTGTTCGTGGAGAAGCCCATTGCCGTGACGATGGAGAAGGCGCGCGAGATAGACGCAGCCGTCAAGCGCGCCGGCATCATCGCTGCCGTCGGCTACAACTGGCGCTGGCTGGACATCACCGACCGGACGGTTGCCCTCCTCCAAGACCGCCCCATCGCCCTGGCGCTGGGATACTGGCTGGGCGGCATGCCGGGCGTGTCGTGGTGGCGGCGAAAGGACCAATCCGGCGGTCAGATCGTCGAGCAGACCACTCACATCTTCGACCTGGCGCGCTATCTCCTGGGCGAGGTTGAGACGGTCTACGCCGCCGGCTACCAGGGCCTGATGACAGATGTGCCCGACTACAGCACCGAGGACGCCAGCTCGGTCACCCTCAAGTTCGCCTCGGGCACCGTGGCCGTCATCAACTCCACCGACGTACTGCCTACCGGTGCCGGTAAGGTGGGCATGGATCTCATGGGGCGTGACTTCCGCCTCGTCCACGACAACCGCACCCTCACCGTCTACGGCAAGGGAGAGCGCACCACCTACGACGCCCAGATGGACCCCTACCTGCTCGAGGATCAGACCTTCGTCGCCGCGGTGGCCTCCGGAGACGCTTCCGCCTTGCGCTCCACCTACAGCGACGCCGTCAAGACGCACCTCGTGACCATGGCCGCCAACCGGTCGCTGGAGACGGGGCAGGTGGAGAAAGTGGCCGCCTACTAGGGCCGCTGCTATCGAAGACGGGGGACGCGCACCGATGCCCAAGCCCAAGAAGACCGTAGCCATGCGCCAGCTGGACAACCTGCGCGTCCCCTACGAGGCCACTTGGCACCCGCCCACCTACGATGCCGAGTCGGCCGCGCTGGAGAGCGGCATCCCCCTCGCTCAGATCGTCAAGTCTCTCCTCGTGCAGTTGCCCGGCCGTCGCTACGTGCTCGCCTTGGTGCCGGGAGACCGCAAGCTCAGCCTACACAAGCTGGGGACAGCGTTGGGACAGAAGGGACTGGAGATGGCGCCCCACGACGAGGTCGCGACCATCACCGGCTACGAGCCCGGCTCGGTCAGTCCCCTGGGACTGAAGCGCAAGCTTTCCATCGTAGTGGACGATACCGTACTGGCCCTGGAGAGGGCCAGCATCAGCGGGGGGAGGCACGAGGCCGGCATCACCCTGGCGCCGGCCGACCTGGTCCGCGCGACGGGCGCCAAAGTGGCCGACATTACGCAGTGACGCGTGATGCGTGACTCGTGAACGGCGGGCGGCTAGGACGGCGCTCTCTGGTCACGCTTCATGAGTCACGTGTCACTTCTCATCCCACCATGCGCCGCGCCTCGAGGACGTTAGGCAGGTGTTCCAGCCGGGCCAGGGTGCGGCTCAGCTGGGCAATGTTGCGGATCTCCAACGTGGCCGTGATGGTGGCCATGTTCTCCTTGCGCTGGGTGCTCACGTTGGCGGCGCTCATGTTGATGTCCTCATCCGCCACAATGGCCGTTATGTCGCGCAGCAGCCCGCCGCGGTCCCAGGCGCGGATCTGCACCGACACCGGGTAGCGGCTTCGCGACTCGTCGCGGCCCCATTCCACCTCGATCATCCTCTCCGGCTCGTTGCTGTTGAGGATGTTGGGACAGTCCCGCCGGTGCACGGATACGCCCCGCCCCCGCGTGACGTAGCCGACGATTTCGTCTCCGGGCGCCGGCCGGCAGCACTTGGACAGGCTCGTGAGAGTTGCGCCCACACCCCGCACCAACACCTCTGAGGTCGCTTCCGGGATACGCACATCGGTCGGGAGCTCCTCAACGATGGGCTTCTCTTCCGCCTCGAGCAGCCGCGTCGCCACCTGGGCCGTGTTCAGGTCACCGTACCCCACAGCGGCGTGGAGGTCCTCGACCGTCTCGTAGCCCAGCGTCGTCGCTACTTGATCCAGGCTGCCCTGGTACCCGAGCCGTTTGAGTTCCCGCTCCAGCATCTCCCGGCCGAGAGTGATGTTCTGCTCCCGGTCCTGGCGCCGGAACCAGGTGCGGATCTTCTGGCGGGCGCGGGCCGTGCGCACGTAGCCCAGGTCGATGTTGAGCCAGTCACGACTGGGGCCGCCCCGCTTAGCCGTGAGGATCTCCACTTGGTCGCCGTTCTTCAGGACGGTGTCCAGTCCCACCAGATGACCATTCACCTTGGCCCCGCGGCAGCGGTGCCCCACGTCGGTGTGCACGTGGTAGGCGAAGTCAATGGGCGTGGCGCCGGCCGGCAGGTCGATGATGTCTCCCTTGGGGGTGAACACGTAGAGCCGGTCACGGAAGACGTCGGTCTTCAAGCTGTCCAGGAAGTCGCCGGCATCAGTGACGTCCAGGCGCCAGTCCAGCAACTGCCGCAGCCAGGCGATCTTATTCTCGAACACAACGTCGTGACGGGTGCCGGGTTCCTTGTAGCGCCAGTGGGCGGCGATGCCGTACTCGGCGGTGCGGTGCATCTCCCAAGTGCGAATCTGTACTTCGAGCGGCCGACCGCCGGGCCCGACCACGGCGCTGTGCAATGACTGGTACATGTTGTCTTTGGGATTGGCGATGAAGTCGTCGAAGGTGCCGTGGATGGGCCGCCAGAGAGAGTGAACCACCCCCAGGGCGGCGTAGCACTCGGAGACGGTGTTCACGATGATGCGCACGCCGCGAAGGTCATAGACATGGTCAAAGTCCAGATCCTTGCGCTGCATCTTCTTGTAGATGCTGTAGATGTGCTTGGCCCGCCCAGTAACGTCGGCCTCGATGCGCATCTCCTTGAGCCGCTGCCGAAGCTGGGCCACGATCTGCTGCACTTCCGCGTCACGGTCGCGCCGGCGTTCCTCCAGCTTGCGCGCCAGTTCCCGGTAGCCCTCCGGGTCCAGGTGCCGCAGCGAGAGGTCTTCCAGTTCCCACTTCATCTGCCAGATGCCGAGGCGGTTGGCCAGCGGGGCGAAGATCTCCAGCGTTTCGCGGGCGGTGCGAGCGCGCTTCTCTTCCGGCATGGCGCCCAGAGTGCGCATGTTGTGCAGCCGGTCGGCCAACTTCATGAGGACCACGCGCACGTCCTCGGCCATGGCCAGCACCATCTTGCGTAGGCTCTCGGCGCGCGAGTCTGCCTGCGCCCGGCTGTCCTGCGGACGCACCTGCAGCTCGATATGGCTCAGCTTGGTCACGCCGTCGACAAGGTTGGCGACTTCGTCGCCGAACTCCTGCCGCACCTCGTTCAGCGTAACGCCGGTATCCTCGACCACGTCGTGCAGCAAGCCGGCCATGATCGTGCGCGTGTCCAGCCTAAGGTCGGCAAGGGTCTCGGCCACAGCCACCGGGTGGACGACGTAGGGCTCGCCGCCGGCACGGACCTGGCTGCGATGGGCGTTCGCGGCAAACGCATATGCCCGCGCAACCGCGGGCAGCTCGGACTCCGGAATCTTGTCCCGCAATGAAAGCGGTAGCTCAAGCAGCTCGGGCGTCCTGGTTTCGACGACCATTCACATCCTTTGGCGGAGGGCAGGGCTGCGGCAAGAAGTGCCCTCAACATGGTCCATTATAGTGCTGTCTGCCGATCGGCGGCAATGGACGCCGGCATCCTGCAGTCGCACGCCTCCCGAGACTCTGCTATCCCGGCCCGTCTTAGCCCCAGTTCCAGGAGGTGCGGCGTGCTTCCGCACGTGTTAATCCACAACCTTGTGAGCCTCGACGGTCGCATCACCGGCTATCCCTCCGATCCGGCCCTCTACTACCAACGGGCCGCGCGCTGGCAGGCCGATGCCCACCTCACCGGCGCCGATACGCTGCTGTCCTCGCCGGTGAGTGATCGCCCCGACGGGGACGGCGACAGCCTACCGGAGGCGCCTCCGCCCGACGACGGCCGCGCGCTCTTGGTCGTCACCGATAGTCGCGGCCGCTTCCGGCAGTGGCGGCAACTGCGGGCGCTCCCCCATTGGGGCCAGCAGGTCACGCTCGTATCCGACGCCACCCCTAAGGAGTACCTTGCCTACCTCTAGCTCTCCGGCGTCCACCGCATCACTACCGGCCGGGAGCGAGTGGATCTGAGGGCGGCGCTGGAGGCGCTGGCGGAACGCTTCGGGGTGAGGCTTGTTCACGTGGACACCGGCGGCAGCCTGGGCGGCGCGCTCCTCAATGCCGGTCTGGTGGACGAGATCAGTCTGGTGGTATCGCCCCACCTGGTCGGGGGCGAAACCGCGCCCACCTGGTTCCGCGCCGTCAGCGACGGCCCGCGAGCACTGGAACTGGAGCACGTTGAATCGCTTGATAGTGGGGAGGTCTGGACGCAGTATCGGCTGCTGCCGGCGCAGTAGATCACGATCGGACGCACGACAAGGGCGCGCTCCCGCAGTGTGGGAGCGCGCCCCTCTACGTCCGTGGAGCCCGGCTACAGAGCCAGCAACGGGCTCTCTATGAAGTGCACGAGACGCTGAAGGAAGCGCGCCGCCGGCGCTCCGTCCACCAAGCGGTGATCGGCCGTCAGGCTGAGGACCATCATGGGCCGGGCGACTATCTTGCCCTTGCGCACCACCGCGCGCTCGGCAATCCGCCCCACACCTAGAATGGCCACCTCGGGCACGTTGATGATGGGCGTGAAGGCGTCTATGCCGAACATGCCCAGGTTGGAGATGGTGAACGTGCCGCCGGACATCTCATCCGGCAGCAGTTGCCCGGCCCGTGCCCGGGTCACCAACTCCGCCGCTCCGGCCGCGATCTCATTCACCGACATCCGCTGCACGTCCCGCAACACCGGCACGACCAATCCCCGCGGCGAATCGACGGCCACCCCGATGTTGATGGAGGCTGAGCGCACAATCTCATTGCCTTCCAGATGCGCGTTCAGGTCAGGATGCTCGCGCAGCGCCACCACCAACAGCCGCGCCAGCAGGTCGTTGAACGAGGGTACTGGCTCGCCTTCCTTGGCCGCCGCCTTCGCCGCCTTGCGCCACTTGAGGAGCGCAGAGGCATCAGCCTCCGCCGTCAGAGTGTAGGAGGCGGTGGCGTCTACGCTCGCCTTCATCCGCTCGGCGATCACCGCGCGGACTCCCGCCAGGGGAGCGCGCTCGGCCGGCGCGGCGGGCGTCTCCGCCAAGGCCGGTGCGGCGCCAACCACTCCCATGACGTCGGCGGCGGTGACGCGGCCCGTGCCGGCCGCCGCCACCTCCGTCAGGTCGAGTCCCAGGCCCGCCGCCGCCGCTCGTGCGGCCGCGGTGGCCTTCGGGGAACTCTGCAGGTAGGCCTGGATGTCCCGTTCGACTATCCGCCCGTCCGGGCCGCTGCCCACGACACTCTTCAGGTCCACCGCCTCCAGCCGGGCCAACCGGCGAGCCCGCGGGCTGGCGAAGCGCCTTTCACCCGCCTCCTCGTCCGAGTCGACGGTTCGCGCCGGCTCAGAAGCCGCCGCCGGCACTTCCGCCACCGGCTCGGCCGTGGCCGGAGCCGCCGCCTCGGTGGAGCCCTCGGCGAGGAAGGCCGATATGTCCTCGTCCGCCGCCGCGATCACCGCCACCCGCGAGAGAATGGGCGCTGTCGCTCCCTGCGGAACGAGGATCTTGCGCAGCACGCCACTGCTCGGCGCGTTTGATTCCAGCACTGCCTTGTCGGACTCGATCTTGAAGAGGGGATCCCCTCGGCGGACGGACTGGCCTTCCTGCACCAGCCACTCGGCGATGACACCGTGCTCCATCGTCTGCCCCAGCTTGGGCATTATGACTTCCGTGGCCATACCTATCTCCTACCGGATCGCCTTGCGGACGGCAGCGGCGATTCGCTCGGCGTTGGGGATGGCCGCGTCTTCCAACGTTTCGGACATGGGCACAGGCACATCGGCGCCACAGACCCGCTCGATGGGGGCGTCCAGCCAGTCGAAGGCCGCCTCGTTGATGAGCGCCACCAGTTCGCTGGTGAAGGCGTTGGTCTTGTACGCCTCCGTGACCACCACCAGGCGCCCGGTCTTCTTGACCGACGCCACGATGGTGTCCAGGTCAAGCGGCTTGAGGCTGCGCGGATCGATCACCTCGACGCTGATGCCGTCCTCGGCCAGCTGCTCCGCCGCCGCCAGCGCCTCGTGCACCATCCGCGAGTAGGCCACCACGGTGACGTCCGACCCTTCGCGCTTCACGTCGGCAACGCCGAGCGGCACGATGTAGTCCTCTTCCGGCACCGCGCCCTTCACCCGGTAGAGCATCTTGTGCTCGATGAACATGACCGGGTTGTCCTGGCGCATGGCGGCCTTCAGTAACCCCTTGGCGTCATAGGGCGTCGAAGGCATGACCACATAGATGCCCGGGAAGTGCATCCACAGTGCCTCCAGGCTCTGCGAGTGGTGGGCGGCGATGCTGCGCCCGGCCCCGCCCTCGGTGCGGACAACCAGGGGCACGCTGGTCTTGCCCCCGAACATGTAGCGGTTCTTCGCCCCCTGGTTGGCGAGTTGGTCCATGGCCAGCGGGGTGAAGTCAACGTACATGATCTCGATCACCGGCCGCAGCCCGGTCATGGCCGCGCCGACCCCGGCGCCGGCGATCCCCGCCTCAGAGATGGGGGTGTCCCGCACGCGTTCGCCGCCGAACTCCTGGTAGAGTCCCTTCGTGGCCGCATAGGCGCCGCCGTACAGCCCCACGTCCTCACCCATGATGTAGACGCGCTCGTCCCGCTTCATCTCCTCTCGGAGGGCAGCATTCAGAGCCTCACCGTAGGTGATCACCGGCCCACCTTCGCCCTTGTGGACGAGCGCTCGCAGTTCGGCGTCGCGGCGCTTGTCCGCCTCGGTGAAGGGCAAGGGCGCATACACGTCCTCGTACAGCTCCGAAGGCGATGGCATCGGGCTCGCCAGAGCGAAGTCCACCGACTTCTGGATAGCCTGCTCAGCAAGCTGCTCCACCTGGTCCAGTTCTTCCTGCGTGGCAACCCCTTCTGCCGCCAGCAGCTTGGCGAAGCGGTAGATGGGGTCGCGATCGCGCCAAGCCTGTTCCTCGTCCTTCGTGCGGTAGGCGCGAGGGTCGCTTCGCGAGTGGCCATAGTAGCGGTAGGTCTTGCACTCGATCAGGCTGGGGCCCTCTCCTCGGCGCGCCCGCTCCACCGCCAAGGCCACCGCTTCTTTCACCGCCAGCACGTCCATGCCGTCGATGATGACGCCGGGCATATCGTAAGCGCTTGCTCGCTGCGCCACGTCGGGGCAGTTGGAGGCGTTGCAGAAGGGTACGGACATGCCGTAGAGGTTGTTCTCACAGATGTAGACCACGGGAAGCTTCCAGGTGGACGCCATGTTGAGCGACTCGTGGAAGTTGCCCGTGTTGCTGGCGCCATCTCCGAAGAAGCACAGCACCACCTGATCGGTGCCGCGCATCTGCGTCGAGAGGCCCGCACCGGTCGCCACGGGGATGTTCCCACCCACGATGCCGGTGGCGCCCAAGTTGCCCTTGGACACGTCGGCAATGTGCATGGAGCCGCCGCGGCCCCGGCAGTAGCCGGTCGCCCGACCAAACAACTCCGCCATCATGCGATTGAGGTGTTCCTGCTTCGCCTCGGCTCCCTTGGCGTGCATGTCCCCATGCGCGTGGCAGTGGCCATGGCCGCGGTGGGTGCTGGTGATGAAATCGTTCTCGCCGATGGCAGACATGGCGCCCACCGCCACCGCTTCCTCCCCGGCGTAAAGATGCGAGGCGCCCTTTATGATATCGCGACCGAGAAGGTCGTAAACGGTGTCCTCGAAGATGCGAATCTCCCACATCCGGCGCAGCATGTCCAGCAGGTCCGCCTTTGGGGGCAGGTCCACGCTGGCAGAGTCGCTCTGAACAGACACTTCGCTCATTCCTTGAGCCTCCCTATGCTAGTCAGTTCCGCCGGTGGTCTCGGGCCAGTTGCCGGCCGAGAGCGAGCGGTAGCTCTGAATCACCATGTCACTCAGCTGAGACCCCGGCTCGATGCCGCTCACCTGCTGCAGCACCACCTCGATGGGCCGTTCGCGCAGGAGGCTCTGGAGCCGCCGGGCGCTCTCGTCCTCGGCCGGGTCGAACAGCAGCCCGGCGGCGATGCCCCAGGCCAATGCCGTCGGCCGGCCGCCGGTCTCCACCACCAGCCGCGCCGCCCCGGCGAGGCGATCCTCGGGCCCGAGCTTGCGGATGGGATCGCGTCCCAGGCGGAATATGGTATCGCCCAGGCGATGATTGCGGAAGCGTACCAGCAGGTCCTGAACGTGGGCGTACTGCTCGGCGGGGTTGATACCGTGCCGCCGCACCAGCGCGTCACTGGACTCCTCCATTGCCTGCTCCGTCAACCCGCGCACCAGCGGGTCGTTCAGGGCCTGGTAACCGTACTCATAGCCGTTCAGGTAGCCCAGGTAGGCGATCATGGCGTGGCCGGCGTTGTGGGTGAACAGCTTCTGATCCACGTAGGCGGCGAAGTTGTCCCGCGCCTCCATGCCCACCACGTCCGGAATCTCACCCCGGAAGCGATCCCGATTGACCGGCAGCACCTTGTACGGCTCCGCCATGATGAGGGAAAGATCCTGCTCGCTGATCTCCTTCGGAATCAGGGGAACCATGCGGCCGATGACGGCGTCCACCAGGCCGACCTGTTCCTGCAGGAAGGCGCGCCCCTCCTTGGACAGGTGCGGACGGAGCATCTCGGCGAAGAGGTCGGGAGCGTTGCGCAGATTCTCGCAGATGATGAGGTTGAGCGGTCCTCTACCGGCCAGCCGGCGCTGCTCCAGGCCGGCCGCCACCGTCGGCGCCAGCTTGGGCAAGGCGCCCACACCTACAGCGGTAGCCGCAAGGTCGCACTCGGCGACGGCCTGCGCCACCGCCTCGCGATCGAACGACGACACGGCGCTCACGCCGCTGATCTCCAGTTCCTCCACCTTCGAGTCGGTGACCAACTGCAGGGTGTAGCTTCCTCTCTCAGCGAGCGCCCGCACCAGCGGCTCGTAGACGTCCACAAAGAGGACCCGGTAGCCGGACTCCGACAACAACTGCCCGAGGAACCCGCGCCCCACATTCCCGGCGCCGAAGATCACGCCGCGCCGCTCTCGACTCATCCTTGCCTCCCGGCCACGGCCGGCTCCCTTGAAGTCGGACCTGTCTCCGTCTGACGCCTCGCCTCGCGCGCCGTCGCCACCCCCAGCGCCACCACCAACCACAGGAGCGTGGCGGCATGCGGGAAGGTCAGGTTGAATAGGTAGTGGTCCAGCACTCCGGCAACCAGCCCGGCCGCCACCGCCGTCAGCGTGCCCAGCACCATGGACTCCAACTCAGGATCAACTCCCCGCACCAGGCGGCTAGCGGGCCAGACGTGCAGGAAGTAGGTCAGCATGGTGAGCAGGAACACGCTCACCCCTACTAGCCCCATCTCCTCGGCGATCAGTAGGTAGAGGTTGGAGACGCCCAAGTAGATGTCTACGTCCGGCACGCCGGTGAAGCCGACGCCGAACCAGGGGTAACGCGAGATCAGCAGAAGCGCGTCCTTGTACTCTCCGAAACGCATCTGCGTGGCCAGGTCCTGGCCACGGATGCCTTCAATGAAGTGCTGTACGTAGTCGCGCGTCATCGGCAGGACCAACACCAAGAGCGCGCCGACAGCCAGCACCCACAGCAGCTTGCGGTGCCGGACCACTGCCAGCAGGCCCAGCGCCGCCGCCAGCCCGAACATGGACCCGCGGGAGTAGGTCAGGAGCAGTGCGATCCCAATCAGTCCCGCCGGCACCGCTCGCGAGAGGACCTGCCGGCGCGTTCCTGGGGAGAACAACCGCGGGATACTCAGCCCGCCCATTATGGCCAGTAGGCCACCGAACACGTTTGGGTCGACGGAGGTGCCGATGGCGCGCAATGCCAGGGCCGGGTTGTCCTCGACGTAGCGGAGCACGGCGCCACCCGGATAGCCCAGCAGGGTCAGCTTGTTCAGGAAGCTCTCGGACAGCCAGTTCGGCAGGAAGTAGAGGGCGATGCCGACGAAGGCGGCGGCGGCGCCCAGCGTCACCAGCACCTTGTAGGTCTGGCGCACCAGCCGCCCCTCAAGGACGTTGAGGGCAATGAAAAAGAACCCCAGCGCCAGCAGCAGGTCGGCGAAGCGACGGATCGAGGTGACGCTCGGCCGCGCGTGCGCGATGCCCATGACGAACGACGCCACCATCAACCCCAGGAACAGCAGCAGCCCCACTCCCACAGGCGACAGCTCGAAACGAGTGCGGTTGCTGTGAATGCCCCGCACCAGTACCAGCGCGATCGCGCCCACCAGCATCACTTCCAGGAAGGTGGGTGTGACGCCGATGTCCACCGGAAGAGTGGCGAAGGGCAACAAGGTGATCACCGCCAGAGCGCCCCAAAGGAAGTAGCGGACGTCGAGGAGCGTCACCACCGCCACCGGCATGGCGACCACGACCACCAGCGCCAGGGGCGGCCCCAACAGGACGACCAGGGCTCCGGCAAGGACCGCACCGAAGAGGGACAGGAACAGCACATTGCGGTTCCTGCCGCCCCGGCGCAGTAGTGCGCTCGCCCATGGGTTGATCGCTACCGTCGGCTGCATTCACCACCTACCTGGCCTAACCAGGCCATTCTACCACTGAACCGACTCAAGGGTGACTTCCGCCGGCCGGAGGCGCTCCGCTGCTCAGCGACTCTGGGCAACCTGCCGGTAGACCCGTAGCGTATCCCGGGCTATGTGTGGCCACTCGAACTGGCGCGACAGCCGCTGGGCCGCCTCGCCCAGTCGTCGCCGCTCCTCGGGTTGCCCGGCCAAGTCCACCAACGCCTTGGCCAGCGCAGCTACGTCCCCCGGCGCCACCAGCCGCACGCTCTCCCCTTCGCTCAGCCCGGCGACGGGTACGGCCGGCGTCGTGGTCACCACCGGCATCCCGTGCGCCAGGGCAGCCATCAGGCTGCCTCGCCGGTACGACGCCCCATCCAGGAACGGAAGGGCGCAGATGTCGGCGGCGGCAAAGGCGGCGGACACGCCTGCCTGGTCCAGGTAGCCGGTGCGGTACAGACAGGTGCCCAGTCCGAGCGCCTCCGCCTCGGCGAATACCCGCGCCGCATAGGCGGCATTGGTGGGATCGGATGCGCCCACGTCACCCCCGATGAACAGCAGTCGCAGATCCACGCCCTGCCGGCGACCTTCCGCTACCGCCCGCACCAACTCCATTCCGCCCTTGCTGGCATTGAGGAAGGCGAAGTAGCCCACCACCACCGCCTCATCGGGGAACTCGTAACGGGCCCGCATGCTCCTGCGCTCCTCCGGGCCGACCGGCACCGGGTCCACGTTACTGCCGATGCGCACCAGGTGCAGGCGTGCTTGGGGCGAGTCGGCGCGGGCGGAGGCCAAGTCCTCTTCGTTAGTCACGATGGCGGCGGCGCTGCCCCGCATTAAGGCCCGCACCGCCCAACGACGCACTGGTCCCGCCTTGGGGAAGAGGTAAGGAACGCGCAGATCGTGGAAGGTGGTCACCAGAGGAACCCGCCCACAGGCCCAGGGGAGCAGGTGGATGGGAACCCTCATGCCGTAGGCAGCCGCCTGGTACTGCAGGTTGACCACGTCGTAGCCCTGCGCCAGCCGCCTCACCCGCAGCACGTCTGCCGGGCCCCAACCCCCCGCCTCGGCGCGCACCTCGAATGTCCAAGCCGGATCCACCGGAGTCGCTTCCCGCGGCGCCAACACCGTGACGCGACATCCCTCGTTCACGAGGGCGCCGGCGAGACAACGCGTGAAGTCGCCCAGCCCTCCCTGTTGGGGAGGGTACTCGCCCGCCACCAGGAGCACCCTCATGGCAACCGCCGCAGGCCTGAGTCCAGCACCCGGCGGTAGGAGCGCAGCCGCTCCCGGCGCAACTGAGGCTTGTGGCCCAGGGCCAGTTTGGCCGCCTCCACCGCCACCTCCCAGCGGTAGGTGGCCAGCAAATACCGGCGCAGACACTCGGACCGGAGCCGTCCGATGTGCTTGGCGGCATAGAGCACTTTGGATCGATTGAAGCGAATCAGCGTACCCGTCGTCGCCTGCTCGCTGCTCGCACCATGGTGATGGATCACCACGGCGGCCGGCTCGAACACCACCGCCCAGCCAAGTGCCTGCAAGCGGCGGCAGAGGTCCACTTCTTCGGAGTACATGAAGTAGGTCTCGTCCAGTCCGCCTGCCTCGAGCAGCGCCTGCCGTCGCACCAAGAACGCCGCCCCCCACACCCAGTCGACTGCCTGGACGTGGGCGTCGGAGCGGTCCTCGAGTTGATAGCGGCGGACGACGCGCGACAGTAGCGGGAGACGCTTGAGGGGTGTGCTCTCCACAAAGAGCGTCGTCAGAGTCGGGAAAGAACGAAGCGAGGACTCCCTAGCGCCGTCCGGCTTCATCAGCCGTGGCCCAACGACGGCGATGGACGGGTCTCGCTCAACCAGGCGGCGCAGGGCCGGGAGCGCACCCATGGCCAAGCGGGTGTCCGGATTCAGCACCAGCACATACGGCTTGGATGTTGCGGCAATCCCCCGGTTGACGCCCGCCGCATACCCAAGGTTGGCGCCGGTCTGCACCAAGCTCACCCAGGGATAGCACTTGCGGACCTCGTACTCGGTGCCGTCACCGGACGCATTGTCGACAACCACAACCTCGTCGCGGGCGCCCAACTGCGGCCCCAGTGATGCCAGACACTCCCGCAGCAGCGGCAGGACGTTCCAGGTGACGATGACGACCGCTAGTCCCGGCTCCGGGTCAGCCATGGCGGACCCTAGTCCACGCGCTCCAGAGCGAATCGAGTCAGGGCGCGCAGGGCATCGGCGTGCGCTCCCTGAACCAGGTCGGACACGCTCTCCCAGGCGGAGTCCGCGTACTCCCGGGCCAGTTCAAGCGCCCGCTCGACGTACCCTCCCTCAACCACCGCGTGAATGAGTCGCTCCAACTCGTCGGCCGGGAGCGAGTCCGGTAATCGGGTGCGGTCGGCGAGCCCGCGGTCCCAGGCCAGCAGCAGGGCCGGCAGGGTGAGCACGCCGCGCTTCATGTCATTGAGCGTCGGCTTGCCCAACCGGTCGGCATCACCGACGTAGTCGAGCACGTCGTCGGCGATCTGGAAGGCCAGGCCGAGGCCCCGGCCATAGCGAGCGAAGCGTGCCACCTCTTCCGTGGGCCGCCCGGCCAGAAGGGCGCCGCCAAGCGCGGCAGACTCGAAGAGGCAGGCCGTCTTGGCGTGGATCAGGCGGAGGTAGTCATCCCGCGAGGGCAGGCAGTTGAGGCGGCGCAGTTGCTCCAGTTCGCCGGCCGAGATAGTCACCAAGGTCTCGGCGAACACCCGCAGGGCCTCGAAGTGGCGCGTCTCCGTCACGACCACGGCGGCCAGGGCGAAGAGGTGGTCGCCGGCGAGGATCGCCGAGTCGGCACCATAGGTAGACGAAATAGTGGGCTTCCCCCGGCGCACCGCCGCGCGGTCTATGATGTCGTCGTGAATGAGGGTGGCCGAGTGGAGCATCTCGAGGGATGCCCCCAAGGCGATCACCGGCGCCTCGGTGGCACACCTCTCTCCGGCGCAGAGCAGGGTCACCGCCGGGCGGATGCGCTTGCCGCCAGAGAACAGCGCCTGATAGGCCTCGGTCAGGTGGGGCTGGTCTGTCTGTATCGCCCGCTGGATGCGCGCCTCCACCAGCGCCATCGGCTCCTGCAGAGGGGCCAGCAGGGTCTCCAGCCCCAGGGCGGCCACGTTACTGTGCAAGCCCAAAGACAACCTCCGCGTTATGGAAGGTGATTTCCGCCAACTCCTCGGCCGCAACGCCCCGCGCCTCGGCCACGGCAGCCAGAGTGTGGGCCACATAGGCCGGTTCGTTGCGGCGCCCACGCCGCGGGGCCGGAGCCAGGTAAGGACAGTCGGTCTCCACCAGCAGCCTATCGGCCGGCACCAGCGGCGCCAGCTGCAGCAGAGCCGCCGCCTTAGGATAGGTCACGTTGCCGGCGAACGACACCCATACTCCCAGGCCGATCGCCTCCCGCAGCATGTCCTCCCCGCCCGAGAAGCAGTGCAGCACCACGGGCACCCGGTCGGCACAACGCCGCAGCTCCTCCACCGTCTCGACATCGGCCTGCCGGCTGTGGACCACGAGCGCCTTGCCCGCACGCTCGGCCAACTGCATGTGGCGGCGGAAGGCTTCCCGCTGCGCCACCGGCGGCGACAGGTTACGGTAGAAGTCCAGACCGGTCTCGCCCACCGCCACCACGCGCGGGTGCGCCGCCAGCTCAGCTATTCGCTCCCAGGTCACCTCGTCCAGCGACCGGGCGTCGTGCGGGTGTACGCCCACTGCCGCCCACACGTCGGGCTCCGCTTCCGCCAGTGCCACGGCACGCTCACTGCTCTCGCGGTCCGCCCCAACGTCGAGCAGGAACTGCACGCCCGCCTCCCGGGCCCGCTGCAGCGCCGCCGCGCGGTCGAAGTCGAACTGGTCATCGTTGAGATGGGCGTGCGTGTCCGCCAGCCGCACCGTTCCTAGTCCCGACCCCGCAGCTGTTCGAGGTCGGCATCTACCATCATGCGGACCAGGTCCTCGAAGCTGGTCTCGGGCATCCAACCCAACTCGCGCCGGGCCTTGGAGGCGTCGCCCACCAACTGATCCACTTCAGCTGGACGCAGGAAGCGCTCGTCCACCGTGACGTGGTCGCGGTAGTCGAGCCCGACGTGAGCGAAGGCCACCTCACACAACGTACGCACGGAGTGGGTAGCGCCGGTAGCCACTACGTAGTCGTCCGGCTCGTTCTGCTGCAGCATAAGCCACATGGCGCGGACGTAATCGCCGGCGAAGCCCCAGTCCCTCTGCGCCTCCAGGTTGCCCAAGGGCAGGGTCTTGTCCAGCCCCAGCTTGATGCGCGCGACGCCGTGGGTCACCTTGCGGGTCACGAACTCCAGGCCCCGGCGCGGCGACTCGTGGTTGAAGAGAATGCCGGAGCAGGCGAACAGGTCGTAGCTCTCCCGGTAGTTGACGGTGATCCAGTGCCCGTACACCTTGGCAACGCCATAAGGGCTGCGCGGGTAGAAGGGCGTGGTCTCCTTCTGGGGCACCTCGCGCACTTTGCCGAACATTTCCGAGCTGGATGCCTGGTAGAAGCGCACGTCCTGGCCGGCCCCGTACACCACGCGGATGGCGTCGAGCACGCGAGTCACGCCCAGGGCGGTGAACTCGCCCGTGAGCACCGGCTGCTTCCAGGAGGTGGGCACGAACGACTGCGCCGCCAGGTTGTAGACCTCGTCGGGGCGATGTTCGGCAAGGATGCCGATGAGCGAAGCCTGGTCCAGCAGATCACCCTGCACCAGGGTGATGTCGTCCTGAATGTGCTGGATGCGATCGAAGTTGATGGTGCTGCTACGTCGCACCATCCCGACCACGCGGTAACCCTTCTCCAGCAGGAACTCCGCCAGGTACGAGCCGTCTTGCCCGGTGATGCCCGTGATCAGGGCCGTCTTCGCCATCTACTTCCTACCTTCTCTCTCTAGGCGCTCGCGCCAGTACTGCATCACGTCCCGCAGGGTCTGCTGCAGGGGTATCTGCGGCTGCCAACCTATGGCCTGACGCAGCCGCCCGGCATCCCCGTAGAACTCGGGGACGTCCGAAGGTCGCAGGCGCTGCGGATCCGGCTCCACGGTCACCGGGACGCGCGTCTCCTGCAGCAGCAGGTCCAGCAGCTGCCTGATGCTCACGGCCACACCGGACGCCAGGTTGAACACCTCACCCCACCAGGCGCCCTGCGCCAGGGCCACATAGGCCCGGACCACGTCCCTCACATCGGTGAAGTCGCGCCGAGCCTCCAGGTTGCCGACCAGGATGCGCCGCTCTCGCCAACCTAGCTCCGCCTCCACTAACTGCCGGGCGAAGTCCGCCGCCACGAAGCCGGGGCCCTGACCGGGGCCCAAGTGGTTGAATGGGCGTACTCGCACCACCCTCAGGCCGTACGAAAGGTGGTACTGCAGCCCCAGGAAGTCCTGCGCCAACTTGCTGACCGCGTATGGATTCGCGGGCCGCAGCGGCGCGTCCTCTTTGAGCGGCAGGTCCTCCGGCCGCGCCGGCCCGTAGACCTCTCCCGACCCCACCACCAATGCGGCACAGGTGGGCCGATGGTGCCGGATCGCCTCCAGCACGTGAGTCTGCATGCCTACGTTAGCCCGGATGGTGGCCCAAGGATCGGCGTGCGAGGGACCCACAGCAGCGCGGGCGGCGAGGTGGAAGATAACGTCCGGCTGAGAGACGCGTACCGCCTCGGCGGCCTGCTCCGGCACCTCGAGGTCGGCCACGACGGCGTTGAAGGCGGCGCCCGTGCGGCGGCCGGACGCGGCGCTGGCCGTGGTGCAGGCCCATACCTCCCAGCCTTCGGCCAGGAGCCGCTCCGTCAGGTGTCCTCCAACAAAGCCGGAGGCGCCGGTCACCAGTGCGCGCACGGCAACATCCCTCGCTAGATCTGAGCCATAGTACAGGGATCGGTCCCGGCGGACAACCCATCACTGCTGGGACAGCGCGTGCAGAGGCGGGGGCCAACGTGGATCGACCCCCGCCTCCGCAATCCTCTCGAGGCCCGGAGCTAGGCTCCGGCCAACTTGCGCAGCGTCTCCGCCTTATCGGTTCGCTCCCAGGGCAGGTCCAGGTCGGTGCGCCCAAAGTGCCCGTAGGCTGCGGTGGCCCGGTAGATGGGCCGGCGCAAGTCCAGGTCACGAATGATTGCAGCTGGACGCATATCGAACACGTCCCGGATGATGGCCTTGATGCGCTCGTCCGAGATGTTGCCGGTCCCGAAGGTTTCCAAGTCGAGCGAGGTAGGCTGGGCCACGCCGATGGCGTACGAGACCTGCAACTCGAAGCGGTCCGCGATGCCCGCCGCCACCACGTTCTTGGCGATGTAGCGCGCCATGTACGCCGCCGAGCGGTCCACCTTGGTGGGATCCTTGCCGGAGAAGGCGCCGCCACCGTGACGCGCCACGCCGCCGTAGGTGTCGACGATGATCTTGCGCCCGGTGAGCCCGGCGTCGCCCGCCGGCCCGCCGATGACGAAGCGACCGGTAGGGTTCACGAAGTAGCAGGTGTCGCAGAGCAGTTCTTCGCCGATCACGGCGCGGATCACGTGCTCCTCGATGTCGGCCTCGATCTGATCGTGACCGACTTCGGGCGCGTGCTGGCTCGACACCACCACCGTGCCCACCCGCACCGGCTTGCCCCGGTGATACTCCACCGTGACCTGAGACTTCCCGTCCGGGCGCAGATAGGGCAGCGTCCCGTCCCGTCGCACCTCCGCCAGCCGCCGGCAGAGCCGGTGGGCCAGGGCGATGGAGGTGGGCATCAGCTCGGGGGTCTCGTTGCAGGCGAACCCGATCATCATGCCCTGGTCGCCGGCGCCGGTGGACAGCTCGTCCGCCTCACCGCCCGCCTTGTTCTCCATGCTGCAGTCCACCCCCATGGCGATGTCGGTGGACTGCTCCTTGATCGAGACCAGCACGCCGCAGCTATCGGCGTCGAACCCCATTTCCGAACTGCTGTAGCCAATCTCGCGGATAGTCTGGCGCGCCACCTTGGCCATGTCCAAATAGCCGGCGGTAGTGATCTCGCCCATGATCAGCACCAGGCCCGTGGTGGTGGCCGTCTCGCACGCCACCCGAGCGCACGGGTCTTGCGCCAGTAGGCCGTCCAGGACGGCGTCGGAGATCTGGTCGCAGATCTTGTCCGGATGGCCCTCGGTGACCGACTCAGACGTCAGGAAAGACTGCTCAGCGTCAGTGAACGTTGTCGACATCGCTACCCCTCTCGCGGCAGACTCGCGTTTCGGTTCTAGGTCCCGGACTCCCAGGACGACAGGTAATGCTGCTGTTCCGTGGTCAGGTCGTCACAGGCGACGCCCATGGCATGCAGCTTGAGCCGAGCGATCTCCAGGTCCGTCTCCGCCGGAATGGTGTAGACGCAGCGCTCGAGATTGGCGGCTTCCTTGACCATGTACTCGGCGCTGAGCGCCTGGTTGGCGAAGCTCATGTCCATGACACTGGCCGGGTGGCCCTCGGCGGCGGCCAGGTTGATGAGGCGGCCTTCGCCCAGCAGCGCCAACTTGCGGCCATCGGGAAGCTCGAACTGCTCCACCTCCGAACGCACCTTGGTAACCGATACGGCCATCTCGCGCAGCGCCGGGACGTTCAGCTCGACGTTGAAGTGACCGGAGTTGGCCATGACGGCACCGTTCTTCATGCGCTCGAAGTGCTTCCGATCCAGCACGTGCTTGTCGCCGGTAGCGGTCACGAAGATGTCGCCGATGGCGGCCGCCTCCAGCATGGGCATGACGCGGAAGCCGTCCATCACGGCCTCCAACGCCCGCATCGGGTCCACCTCAGTCACCACCACGTCGGAGCCCATGCCCCGGGCGCGCATGGCGATCCCGCGGCCGCACCAACCATAGCCGGCCACAACGAACGTGCGGCCCGCCAGCAGGATGTTGGTCGCCCGAATGAGTCCATCGATGGTGGACTGCCCGGTGCCGTAGCGGTTGTCGAACATATACTTGGTCCGCGCGTCGTTGACGGCGACGACCGGATACTGGAGCACGCCCTGCTCCGCCATGGCTCGCAGCCGGATCACGCCGGTGGTTGTCTCTTCCGTCCCACCGATGATCCCCGGGATCAAGTCCTTGCGCTCCCGGTGCAGGGTCGAGACGAGGTCGGCCCCGTCGTCCATGGTCATGTGTGGGGCCTTGTCCAGCACGGCGCGGATGTGACGGTAGTAGGTATCGTTGTCCTCACCGCGAACGGCGTACACGGGCACGTCGTAGTGCTCCACCAGCGCTGCCGCCACGTCGTCCTGCGTGGAGAGCGGGTTGGAGGCGCACAGCCAGACGTCGGCGCCGCCCGCTTTCAGGGCGCGCATCAGATTGGCCGTCTCAGCGGTGACGTGCAGGCAGGCGGCCAGGCGCTTCCCGGCCAGAGGTCGCTCACTGGCGAAGCGCTCGCTGATGAGGGCGAGCACAGGCATCTCCTGGGCCGCCCACTCGATGCGATGGCGACCGGCGTCGGCGAGGCCGGGGTTAGCTATGTCATGGTCTTGATTCACTTGGCTATCTCTCCCTTGCCCGGCCCTCTGGGGGCGGGGCGACCGTAACAGCTCACTACAGCAGGCAGGCTCTGACACTGTCGTCGGGACCGAACACCTCGGCGTACCTGGCGGCGAATTCCTCGGGGCTGAACTGGTGCTCCTGGGTGCCGGACTGCTCCAGGGCATAGCTGGCGGCTACCGAGCCCATGCGCCCGCAGGCATCCCACCCCAACCCGCGCGCCAGGCCCTTGATGAGTCCGGCCCGGTAGGCGTCTCCGACCCCGGTGGGGTCGATGAGGCCGGCGGGCGGAGCGCACGGCACGCGCAGGCAGTCGCCCGCGATGTGGATCTCGGAGCCGCGCTCGCCCATGGTGACCAGCACCACTTGGGCCGCTTCACCCAGGTCCTCATCGTTCATGCCCGTCTTGCCCTGGAGCAGGGCGTACTCATACTCGTTGACGGTGAGCGCGAAGGCGCCCTGCACCGCCTCCGCCAGCTGCTCTCCGCTCAGGCGCGGGATCTGCTGGCTGGGGTCGAAGATGAGGCGCGCGCCGGCTTCCTTCGCCTCACGAGAATGCAGCAGCATCGCCTCAGGCTTATCGGGAGAGACCACCACGATGTCGTCCGGGCCGATGCCAAGTCGGTGCAGCGAGATCTCGTCCGCGGAGTCCATCGCCCCGACGTAGAAGGACGCGATCTGATTGCCCGACAAGTCGGTGCTGACGAAGAAGGAAGCGGTGAAGTCATCCTCCTTCACCAGCACGCCGCTGGTATCCACGCCCTTGCTCTCCAGCCAAGCACGGTACTCGCCGAAATCCTGGCCTACGGCGCCCACCAACAATGGCCTCTCGCCCAGCAACGCCAGGGTGTAGGCGATGTTCGCCCCCACGCCCCCGTAGCTGCGGCGCATGCGGTCCACCAGAAAGCTAACACTCAAGCGGTCCAAACGATCCGGGAGGATGTGCTCCTCGAACCGGCCGGGGAAGCGCATCAGGTAGTCGATGGCAACAGAGCCGGTGACGATCAGCCGCATCATTCCGCCTCCCGGAAGGCGCGGCTCAGGCTATCCTCGAAGGGAGGTCGCAGTACGCCCACCTCGGTCACGATGGCGGTGATGTACTTCGCCGGCGTAACGTCAAACGCCGGGTTGGCGGCCCGCATGCCCTCGGGAGCGATGCGCTCCTTCCCCACGTACAGCACCTCCTCCGGCGAGCGCTCCTCGATCGGGATGTCCAGCCCTCGCGGCAGTTTGAGGTCCACCGTGCTTAGCGGTGCGGCGCAGTACACGGGAACGCCGTTCTCGTGGGCGACGACGGCCAGCTTGTAGGTACCGATCTTGTTGGCCACGTCCCCATTGGCGGCGATCCGGTCGGCACCGAACACGACCGCGTCCACCTGACCGCGCAGCAGGAAGTGGCCGGCGGCGTTGTCCGCGATGAGGGTGCAGGCGATCCCTTCTTGCATCAGCTCCCAGGCCGTCAGGTGCGCGCCCTGCAGCCGCGGCCGCGTCTCGTCCACCAGGACGTGCAACCGCTTGCCCATCTCCGCCGCGGCGCGGATGAGGCCCAAGGCGGTGCCATAGGCGACCGTGGCAAGGGCGCCGGCGTTGCAGTGGGTGATGACCGTCGCCGGGTCGGGCAGAAGCTCGGCTCCGAAGCGGCCCATGCGCCGGTTCGCTTCTACGTCGGCGTCGGCGATGGCCTCGGCCTCCGCCAGAAGCGCCGCCGCGATCGCCTCGGGAGCGAGGGTTGCCAACCTGCGGGCCGCGGCCAGCATCCGCTCGATGGCCCAGAACAGGTTAACTGCCGTGGGCCGGGTGGCGCCCAGAATTCGACCTGCCTCCTCGAGGGCGGGCAGCAACGGCTCTCCCGCCCGCACCGCCTGCCGAGCCGCCAGCGCCATGCCGAAGGCGGCGGAAGCGCCGATGGCCGGCGCGCCCCGCACACACATATCGCGGATGGCCACGGCCACGTCACGGTAGTCCTGAAAGCGCACCATGACCAGTTCCCGCGGCAGCAGCCGCTGGTCGATCATCTCGACTGCGCCATCGCGCCAAGCCACGGTTCGGGGAATTGAGTTCAGGGTTTCACCTCGCGAGAGCGGCAACCGTCGCCGTTGTGAGGATGGCCTGCCGTCCCCTGCCGCGTACACAGCGAGATGCAAGCCAACGAGGGATGCTAGCATCCGGACGCACGGCTGTCAAAGCCCGGCCGCGCCTAGAACCCAAAGCGACGCATTACTAGGTAGAGGAGCAACACCATCAGCCCGTGCTCTCCCACAGCGCGCCAGGTCAGGGCACCCTGGAAGTGCCGTCGCGCCAGGCCCACAGTGACGTAGCTGACCATGAGCAGAAAGAAGCCGGCCTCCAGTGGGCTCAGCCGTCCGAAGTTGAGGGCCCAAGCACACTCGGCCACCACCAGTCCGATGACCAACGCCGCTCGAACGGTACGCCACTCGCTTGCCGCCTCGTACTGCAGCAGATCGATGGCCAGGGCCGCCGCGATGAGAAAGGCGCCCGGCGTGGCCAGCAGGCTGCGTACCCGCGTGGCGTAGAGCACCGTCCAGAGATAGAAGGCGGTGGCGAGGCTGAGAACGCTCAGAATGGTTCGCAGCCTGATCGCTCCGGCGGAGTCGCCCGTGAGGGCAGCATACTGGCCCAGCATCACCAGGGAGAGCAGCAGGCCCAAGCTGGCGGCCAGCACCAAGCGGCCCTCTACCGGAATGCCCGTCTGCCGTTGCCAAAACACGGTGGCCACCACGGCCGTCATGGCGGGCAGAATGCAGTGGCTGTAAACGCGCACGCCAGGCTGGTACTCCGGGTGCAATACGTAGAGCGACTGAGCCCCTGCCCACGAGATTGCTCCCGCCAACACCCCCACCAGCAGCTCCCGCGAAATGCCGATGTGCAGGGGCGATCCAAACGCCTCCAGGGGGATGTCTAGGCGAACCTCAACCAGCAGCGGCGATACCAGAAAAAGCGCAACCACGCACGACACCGTGATGCCGATCCTCTCCGCCTGCCGCGCCGTCATACGCGCTCCGCCGTAGATGAGGGAGTCGAAGGACCCTTCCGTCATCCACTTACCTCCGCCACTGTAGCCGTCTCCCCAACTAGCATCTCCGCCGCCGCGGCATCCGCCCACCATTGCCGTACCAGCTGCACGCTGCGGGCCAAGCGCGCCTGCGCCGCCCAGGGGTTCCAGACCCGCAGCGCCACCGGGCTCACTTCAACCGTCACTGCGCCACTATAGCCGTCCGCTCGCAGACGGCGGAACCAGGACCGGAAGTCCATCCCTCCCGGGCCGGGCATCTGATGGTGCTTGAGGTAGGTGTCCAGCCCAGGGCGGTCGAGCACTGTTGGCGGGAGGCGGAAGTCGCTAAGGTGAACGTGCGCCAGCCTGTCCGTCACCGGCTCGTAGCCATCCAGCCCCAGCCCGATGCTGGCGGCGTGGGTGGTATCGAAGGTGACGGCTATGTCCCGCTCACGAGCGAACTCGGCTATGTGTTCCGGCCAGACGTAGGGGTGCAGGCGGTCCTCGGCATCGAACACCGCGGAGTTCTCGATGGCCATCACTACCTCGCCGCGCGTCACGCGGCGAAACGCCTCCAGGCCCTCGTCGAAAAGGACAATGTTGCGGCCCAAATCACGGAAGCGCGGCGGGTGTACCACCACCAGCGGGCAGCCTATCTCCAGCGCCCACTGCCCCAAGCGCGGGAAGGCCTGCGGTGCTCCCTTCCAGCCCGGCAGCCCGAAGAGGGACGGGTGCAGAGCCGACACCGGGCAGCCCAGCCTCCGGCCGCACTCGGCCACCCGGCCCGGTCCCGCCAGGACGGCCCAGGGGTCAATCACCAACTCGACCCCGTCACAGCCGGCCGACGCTGCCAACCGGATCGCCAGCGGGTAGGGGAAGCCGTACAGGGTGCCGGTGCTGAACAAGACCCTCATGAGGCGTTGCCGCCGGTCTCAGGCTGCGGCTGACGGTACAGCCCTCGCTCGCAGATGATCGCCTCAACGGCCGGAGGCACCCAGTAGCGCACCGACTGCCCCCGGGCCACCATGCCGCGCAGGATGGTGGACGAAATGCCCACCAGCGGCATGGTCACGGTCACCACCCGTCGCTCCGTCTCCGGCACACGCGCCGCCACTGCTTCCAGGTCAGTGGGCCAGCCGGGCCGCTCGATCACCGCCAGCATGCACCGGCGAGCCAACTCCCCGGGCCGACGCCAAGTGTGCAGCTGCTTCAGAGAGTCCGAGCCGATGATGAAGTAGATGGAGTCCGGCCCGATCCGGTACTGCTCCGCCAGCAACGCCATCGTGTCCACCGAGTAATGAGGGCCTGGCCGCTCCACGTCTACGGTGCTAACCAGGAAGCGGGGATCGTCCGCCACCGCCGCCCGGGTGAGTTCCAGGCGCGTCTCGACGTCCAGGTGCTCGACCTTGCGCTTGTGCGGGGGCGTGCCGGCAGGAAGGAAGAGAACCCGATCCAGGCCGAGCCCCTCCAGAGCCGTCTGCGCCATCAGCAAGTGGCCCAGGTGAATGGGATCGAAGGTGCCCCCGAGGACGCCCAGCCGCGCTATCGCTGCCACTCGAGCTCGGACTCCCCGATGATGACGGTATCTCCCGGAGCGACGCCCGCTTCCTCCAGAGCCGCAGTGATGCCGTAGCGATCGAGGGTTCGCTGGAAGCGGTCTACCGCCTCGGGCATGCCCCAGCCGACGCGACGGGCCAGCCTCTCCAGCCAGGCCGAGCGCACCACCCAGGCGCCGTCGGCACGGCGAAAGATGCGTACCGCTACCTCGTCCTCATCCACCGCGGGAGCGACGATCTCGGGGAGCACCAGTGGCTCTTGCTCGGCGGGCATCCGCTCCAGGGCCCACCGAACCTGGTTCAGGAGATCGGGAACGCCTTCGCCGGTGGCCGCCGAGATCCCCACCACCATCGTCGCCGATCGGCCCACCAACTCACGCAGTGCCTCGAACCGCTCGCGCGCCTCGGGCAGGTCGAGCTTGTTGATGGCAACTACCTCCGGCTTCTGCGCTAGCTTCGGGTCAAAGGCTTCCAGTTCCTCGCGGATCTGCTCGTAGGCCTCGTATGCGTCGGCCGCCGCTCCGTCCAGGAGGTGAACGATCAGGCGCGTGCGCTCGATGTGCCGCAGGAAGCGGTGTCCCAGGCCAGCGCCCCGGCTCGCCCCGGCGATGAGGCCGGGCATGTCGGCCACCACGAAGGAGAAGGAGTCATCCAGCAGGACCACACCCAGGTTGGGCTGCAGGGTGGTGAAGGGATAGTCGGCGACCTTGGGTCTCGCCGCGCTGATCACGGAGAGCAGGGTCGACTTGCCGGCGTTGGGCAGTCCCACCAAGCCCACGTCCGCCAGCAGCTTGAGTTCGAGACGAACCCAGCGCTGCTCGCCGGGGTCTCCGCGCTCTGCCATCCGGGGAGCCTGATTGGTGGAGGAGGCGAACGAGGCGTTACCACGCCCGCCGCGGCCTCCCTTGGCCACGAGCAGTCTCTGACCGGCCGCAAGCAAGTCGCCGAGGGGGGCATCCGTCTCGTCGTCGTAGACGATGGTCCCCAGGGGCACGAGCACCACCACGTCTTCGCCGGCCGCACCCTGCTTGTCCTTACTGCCGCCGTGCCCGCCGCGCTCGGCGCGAATGTGGCGCTGACCCCGGAACGATACGAGGGTGTTCAGCCCCGGCGACGACTCCAGGTAGACGCTGCCGCCCGGCCCGCCATTGCCGCCGTTCGGTCCGCCCAGCGGTATGTACTTCTCGCGCCGGAAGCTCACAACGCCGTTGCCGCCGTCGCCGGCGGCTACATGAATGCGCGCTTCGTCTAGAAGTGTTCCATCCGAACCATAGGGCATAACAGGTAAGGCTACCTCGTGAGCATACCGCTGTCAAAGCTTGGTGTCATCGGGCCGGTCGCCCCCACTGCGGCTACTACTGCCAGGAGAAGACCCTCTCGGCCGCGAACTCGTAGGTGAACGCGAGCTGATCCAGCACCTCAGGAAGGAAGGGCTCCTGGTTGCTCCCGTCCGCCCCCATCACGTATGGGCGCCAGCGACCATCGCGGTCGGAGAGGAAGAGCACCCGCTCCCCGTCCGGCGACCAGGCAGGCGCGACGTTGTTTGCCGCCCGGTCCGCCAGCGGCGAAGACTCCGTCAGTCTCTTCAGGCCGGAACCGTTCGTCCCGACGACGTACACCTCCCAGTGGTCGTGCTGGCGGTACATGAAGAGAATGCGGCTGCCATCAGGACTCACCACCGGGAAGGCGGCGGCCACGTCGTCCAGGATCACCCATGGCTCTCCACCGAAGCTCGTTCCCTTCAGGGCGCGTTCGCCCTGGTAGACCACAGTCTCACCCGTGGCCGACCAGCTGGGCGAGAAGGAGCGCTCATCTGCCGGCAAATCGGCTGTGTTCCCCTGCAAGTCCACCACCGTCAGGGACCAAGTGGGGCGCCCGGGGAGGTCCACACAACCGAAGCCGGGGAAGCACACCCGGCTGGCGCTGGCGCCGCTGGTCTCCCAGGCGAAGGCGATCTGATCCCCGTCCGGATTCCAGGTTGGGCTCTTCATCAGATTGCCGCCGCGCACCCGCCATTCCTGACCAGTAGTTGTGTCGAACACGTAGAGGCCGCGCGGTTCATCCCAGCGCACGAAGGCCAGTCGGGTACCGTCGGGCGACCAGGCCGGGTCGAGCCCGTGGGTGAGGCGCACCAGACCGGAACCGTCCTCGTTCACGGCCCAGATCTCACCCCCGCTGGCTACCTGAAAGGCAATGCGGGACGGCCTGGGGGTGGCAGTGGGCGTGACCGGCGTCGCGGCAGCCGCTGCCGTCGGGACGGTGGTCGCCGGGGCGGCCGCCGGCGCCGGTGTGGAAGGCGTGCCCGGAGCCGGCACCGCCAGCACCTGACCGACGTAGATGGCGGAGGGGTTGTCTATGCCGTTGGCCTGCACCAGATCCCGCACCGTGACGCCATACCGGCGGGCGATGCTCGTCAAGTGCTCGCCCCAGCGCACCACGTGCTCGGTCGGCAGCGCTACCGCTGCGGCGGGCGTGCCCGTCGGCTGCGGCGGAGCGGCCGGCGTTTCGGGAGCGGCGGCGCTGGAGGCCATCGCCGTCGCTTCGGCCGGCATGCTCGCAGTCACCTCGGCGGCTGGTGTGGCGGCGTCCGTCAGGCCGGACGGCTCGGGGGTCGCCGACGCTTCTGCGGTTGGGGTGACGGTGGCACCACCGACAAGTCGCGCCGCCTCGGCAGTCAGGATGGCCGCCCTCGTCTCCACCGAAACGGGGACGATGGTCGGCGTAGGTTCGCTCTGACCTGCCGCCATGGTACAGCCAGTGGCCAGAAGGCCGACAAGCAAGGTGGCCAGGCACCGGGTAACAGCAGCCTTCGCTTTCGGACGCATAACTAGGTTCCTCATTCGTACCGAAGTGCTTCGATGGGGTTGAGAGAAGCGGCGCGTCGTGCCGGGTAGATCCCGAAGAACACGCCCACTGCCGCCGATACTCCAGTGGCCAGCAGGACGGTCTCCGGCGTCACCTTCGGCGTGACTCCCTCGATGAGATTGCCCGCCTGCACCGCCACCGTCCAGCCGAGGACGATGCCCGCCAATCCGCCGACCACAGACAAGAAGACCGCCTCCACCAGGAACTGGGTCATGATGTCGCTGCGCTTAGCGCCGACGGCCTTGCGGATGCCGATCTCACGGGTTCGCTCGGTCACCGACACCAGCATGATGTTCATGATGCCGATCCCGCCCACTATCAGCGATATGCCGGCGATCGCGCCCAGGAACGTGGTCAGGACTCCGGTGATGTTGCCGAAGATGGCTGTGATGTCGGCTTGGTTGATCACGGTGAAGTCGTCATCCTCGCCGATCCCGATACGGTGCTGGTAGCGCAGAACCGTCTTGACCTCTTCTATGGCCAGGTCTATCTCGGCCTCGGTGGTCGCTTGCACGTAGATGGTGCTCACCCCCAACTCGCCGCTGCGCCCTCGCAGAGGTAGCAGGCGCATCTGAGCGGTCGACAGGGGCACGTACACGTAGCTGTCCACGTCGGCAAAGGCCGAGCCGCCCTTTCCCTCCAGCACGCCCACCACCGTGTAGGGCACGCCCCCGATGCGCACTCGATTGCCCAGAGGCACCTCATCCCCGAACAAGTCGCGGGCGATGTTGGGTCCCAGGACGCAGACGGTGGAGCGGGCGGACACGTCCTGCTGGCTGATGAAGGCGCCGTAAGCGACGGTGACGTTGCGCACCGCCGGGTAGTTCGGCCAGACGCCGTTCACCGCCACCCGCTTGCTGTTGCCCCCGAAGGACACCTCAGCGAACGTGTTGATGTCCGGGCTCACGGCGCCCACGTGGGGCGCGTTGAAGGGGTTGTTCAACGCCTCGACGTCGCTCATGGTGAGCGAGGCGCGGCCGCCCGACCCCCCACCCGTGCCCATATCGCTGAGCGAGCCAGGCGTTATGTAAAGCAGATTGGAGCCGATGGACTGCAACTGGTCGGTCACCAGCCCCTGCACGCCCTCGCCCAGGCCTATCAGCGCGATCACCGCCCCCACCCCGATGATGATGCCCAGCATGGTGAGAGCCGACCGCAGTTTGTTGCCCAGTAAGGCGGCCAGGGCCATCCGGATGCTATCGAGCAGTACCATCGGTCACCACCTGATGGAGCACGCCGGTCGTCTCGATGGCACGCCACGCTTGCAGTCGCTCTTCTTCGGGAACCGGTTCATCGGACGTGAGGCGACCGTCGCGCAACCGCACCAGCCGCCTCGTGCACGAGGCCGTGTCCGGGTCGTGGGTCACGAACACCACTGTGATACCGTCCTCCTCGTTGAGACGGCGGAAGATCTTCATCACTTCCGCGCCGGAGCGGCTATCCAGGTTGCCGGTGGGCTCATCGGCCAGGATGATGGCCGGGTCATTCACCAAGGCGCGGGCGATGGCCACTCGCTGGCGTTCGCCGCCCGACAGCTCGTTCGGCTTGTGATGGATGCGCTGCCCCAACCCCACCGCCTCCAGCGCCCGAGCCGCTCGCGAACGGCGCGAGCCCATCGCTCCGCCATAGATCAGCGGCAACTCGACGTTCTCCACTGCCGTGATCCGCGGCAAGAGGTTGAACGACTGGAAGACGAAGCCGATCTCGCGATTACGCACCTCAGCCAGGCGGTTGTCGTTCAGCCGGCTCACATCGATGCCGCGAAGCAGATACCGCCCCTTGGTCGCCTGGTCCAGACAACCGATGACGTTCATCAGGGTCGACTTGCCCGAGCCGGATGGACCCATGATGGCGAGCATCTCGCCCACCTCGATGGTGAGGTCTATTTCCTCCAGGGCGCGCACCTTGAGCTTGCCCAGGATGTAGACCTTGCCGATTCCGGTCAGCTCGATGACCGGCCCGCCGCCGTCTGCCATACCTGCTATCCGCCCATCGGCCCGAAAGTGGTGCGGATCTGTTCCTCCAGGGACGTAGTACCGGGAATCACTACCTGATCCCCTTCCTGCACGCCGGCGAGTATCTCCGTCACGCCCACTCCCTGGGCGCCCAGTATCACCTCAGTGCGCACCGGCTGGCCGTCCACCATGCGCTCCACGAAAGTGATGCTGGTGCCACGATCTAGCTGCACCGCCCGGTTGGGCAGCACCAGCGTGCCTTCGCGGCGGTCCACCTCGATGAGCACCTGGGCGGTCATGCCCGGCCGGAGCCCCTCGAGCTCCTCGTCTACGTCCACGCGCACCTCGTATTGCACCACCCCGGAAGTGCTGGGCATGCCGCCGGACTCCGATCCGGCGCGTATCAAGCCGATGCGGGCTACGTGGCCGGCCAGCGACACCCCGGTGAAAGCCTCCGGCTGGACCACGGCACTCTGACCGACGGCGACCAACCCGATGTCGCCCTCATCGATGGGTACGCTCACGTGGTAGCAGTTGCAGTCCAGGAGGGTCACGGTGGCGAGGCCAGTGGCTGACAGCTGACCCTCCACTGCGTTGACAGCGGCCACCTGCCCGGCGAAGGGCGCTCGCAGCACGGTGTTCTCGAGCTGAGTGCGCGCCTGCTCCAGGCTGATCCGCGCCTGCTCCACCTGCAGATCAAGAATGTGCCGGTCCTCATCGCTCGCGCCCTGCTCCAGGCGTGCCAGCTGGGCCCGCGCTTGGGCAATCTGGGCGTTGATTGCCGCCAGGTCCGCCGAGTCGGCGCCCTTGGTCTGGATGTCATGGTTGGCCTTCGCCGCCTCGTAGTCGAGCGTAGCTGCCTGGAGCGACAGAGACTGAGGCATGGCCGCGATGGCCCCCACCCACTTCACCTCGTCATAGGCGCTCTGGGCCCGCTGCAAGGCGATCTCGGCTTTCTGTAGTTGCACGGCCGCCACGGTGGCCTGGGACTCGCTCGGGCCGGCCATGGCACGATTGTAGGAGGCCTGCGCCGACGCCAGCGACGCTCTCGCTGCCGCCAGCTCCTCAGCAGTGGGCGGGGCTAGCGTCCGGCTCGCCTGCGCTTCCGCCAGCGCTAGAGCCGTCTCCGCCAGGCGCACCTGGATCTCGATGTCGGAAGGGTCCAGCTCCACCAGCGGCTGATCCGTCTCAACCCAATCCCCCACCGAAACGTGCACCTCCGCCACACGACCCGGCGCGCGGAAGGACAGGCCGACCACGCGCTCCGCCTCGACAGAGCCGGAAGCCGCCACTTCGCTGGTGATGTTGTCGCGCCGGACGGCGACCGTCTCCATTTCTCGCGCGGCACCCTCGGCCGGCATGGGAGCGCTCCAGAGACGATAGACGGCAAAGGCAATCACGCCCACCACACCCAGTATTAGCAGCGCTCGTTTCATCTACCCACCTTCTATATCGCACCACTTATTATACCTATCGCTCTCATTCTGGGCAAGCTGTGTTGTCCGCGAGCGGTCCGGCCATGGGGCCTTCGAGCTTGGCGGTCCCGGCCCGCCCCTGTAACATCGGAGCATTGCTGCCGGCTCGGCCGGACCGAGGGAGCGATACCATGACGCAGCCGTTCATTATAGGGCTTTCTGCCGACTTCCGCAGCCAAGGGCTGTCCGAGGTCGAAGGATACGTGAAAGAGCTTCTGGCTGGATCCGAGGGCGTCACCTATGAGTGGCTGCCGGACATGGGCGACGTGGCCCGCGCCGACGCCATAGACCAGGTGGATGCCGTGTTGAGCCTGGGCATAGGCTACTCACCTGCATCGTTCGAAGGGCTCGAGCGGCTGGCGCTCATCGCCCGCTGGGGCGTCGGCTATGACATGATCGCCCTGGATGCCTGCACCGCCGCCGGAGTGGCCGTCGCCATCACCCCGGGCGGCATCGGGCCGTCGGTGGCGGAGGGCGCGCTTACCCTCGCGCTGGCCCTCCTGAAGCGCCTGCCGGAGAAAGACCGCGCCGTGCGCGGCGGCCTCTGGCGAGGGGATCTGCCCGAGTTTGGTCACACCACCAGCGGGATCGTCATTGGCTCCATCGGGCTGGGAAACATCGGCGCCGACTTCATGCGCCTGGCCGGCGTCTTCCGCTTCCCCCGCCGCCTGGCCCATGACCCCTTCGTAGCGCCCGAGCGCGCCCAGGAGTTGGGCGTGGAGTTGGTGGACCTGGACGCCCTCCTGGGCGAGTGCGATGTTGTGGCGGTGAACTGCCCCCTCAACGAGCACACCCGCGGCCTGATCGGGGCGCGCGAGATCGGCCTGATGAAGACAACCGCCTATCTGGTCAACACCGCCCGCGGGCCGATTGTGGACCAGGTGGCGCTGACGGCGGCCCTGCAGGAAGGCCGCCTTGCCGGGGCGGCGCTGGACGTCCTTGAGCAGGAGCCTCCTGACCCAGGAGACCCCCTCCTGGCACTGGACAACGTCATCCTCGCCCCCCACGCCATCGCCTGGACGCAAGAGATGATGTGGGACGTCACCGCCGAGGCCATCGGTCACTGCCTCACTCTGGCTCGCGGAGAGGTGCCCCAGCATGTGGTCAACCGCTCCGTCCTCGATCACCCCCTTTTCCAGGCCAAGCGTGAGCGCTTCGGAGGCATCCTGTGACCGGGACGAGCCCGCTGAGGCTGGCGCTGCGCGAGGGCCGGCTGGTGGTGGGGCACATGGCGATGGAGTTCACCGTGCCCAACATCGCTGCGCTCTTGGCGCCGCTGGGCCTCGACTTCGTGCTCTTCGACCTGGAGCACACCGGGCTCTCGCTGGAGACGCTCGCCCCCGTGTTGGTCTCCTGCCGTCTGGCGGGAGTGCCGGCGGTGGTGCGGGTCCCCGGCGCGCAGGGCCACTTCGTGTCCCGCTGCCTGGATCTGGGGGCGCTGGGCATCATGATGCCCAACGTGCGCAGCGCCGAGGAGGCGCGCCAGTTCGTCGCCGCGGCCAAGTACCCGCCTCGGGGCCGGCGCGGCATGGGACTGGGCGGCGCCCACACCCTCTATCGGGTGCCCGATTCGCGCGAGTACGCCGGCTGGGCCAACGAGGAGACGGTGCTCATGGCCCAGATCGAGAGCCCGGAGGCGGTGGAAGCCATAGACGAGATTCTGGCCGTGCCCGGCATCGATGTCGGCTGGATCGGGCAGAACGACCTCACCCTGAATATGGGCATCGTCGGGCAGTTCGAGCATCCCGACTTCGTGGCAGCGAGGCTCCGCGTGGCCGAGGCCTGCCGACGGCACGGCAAGGGCGCCGGCTGCCAGCCGGGCAGCGTGGCGGCGGCGCGGGAGTGGTTCGAGGCCGGCTACAACGTCATCTCGTTGGGCACCGACATCGGCGTATACCAGCACGCCCTGGGCGACTTTGTCGGCCAGGTGCGCGGCTTCGCGCCCTAGCGCGCCCCCGCCTGCCAGCGCTCCTGGGCCCAGAGGCGCACCCAGCGCGCCAGCAGGTCGGAGGGGGAGTACAGGCATTGGGAGTCCGGCCGGCCGTAGCGACTGGCCAGGACAGCCACCGGCACCTGGAACAGGGCCTGCAGTCCGGGGGTAGCGTCCTCCTCCAGGCGCCGCATCACCGTGTCGAGGCCGTCCTCCCACAAGTGGCCGAGGCAGCACCAAGGCGCGGTCTCGTCCATGTTGGTGTAGACGCCGAAGTTGGAGTCTACGACGAAGGCCAGCCGCGTCGGCAGCGTTCCCGGCCGCTCCGCTACCGTCCCTTTCTCCACCGCCAGCTCCGGGAGCAGCTCGGCTTCCGGCCTACCCAGCGCCTCGCTTAGGTCGCGGGCACCGAAGTGGGCCAGCGTTTGGTCCACGAGGCAGGCGGGCAGGCTCTCCAGGTCGGCGGCTTCCACGCGCCGGTCCTCGATGGCGAAGGCCTCGCCATTGGGGCTCGGCGTGTTGAGGAAGACCCGGAATGGGGCGCCGAGCCCCTCAACCCGCTCCTCCAGGTGCAGGCCGCGCACCAGCTCCACGAAGGCCTCGGCCTCGGGGAGGAAGCTCTTGGTAAGGATCACCTGCCAGCGCGGGCGGATGCCGGCCTCGATCAGCCGCTCGATGGCCGTCAGTGCGTCCTGGAAGCTTCCCCGGCGCCGGGTGAACCAGTCGGTGGTCGCCTCCAGGCCGAAGAAGGTGATCTGGCAGGCTTCGGTGCCCACCTCGCGTGCCCAAGCAGCGTAACCGGGGTCGCGTGCCAACCGCCAGATGCTCAGCAGCTCGAAGCGGGAGGCGTTGTCATCGGACAGCTCCCGCTCCAGGCGGTAGAGCTCGCGGTAGTTGGGGGCGTAGTCAGGCTCTCGATACCAGGAGGCGAACCCAAGGCGCTCGAAGAAGAGGCCGCTCTCCCCCGGCTTACGCCAGCGGCGGAAGACCTCCGCCATCCGCCGCAGGTCGTCGGGCTCCAGGCGCCGATTGGGGGCCGTCCCGAGCCAGCAGTGCCGGCAGCGGTTCGGGCACCCGGCCATGTCGAGCAGTACGACGGCATTGCGGTTCGCCAGGAGCGCCATCGGGCGTCATCTCCGCCGAAGTCGGTGCCGCCAGTGTAACCCGCGGGGCTAGTGGAGGCACACCGCCGCCGCGAGCCGGGGCTAGTCCCGGAGCGCCCCCATGGGGCAGTAGCGAACACAACGGCCGCAGTCAATGCACTTGGATTCGTCCACGGTGGGGGCGGCGTCGCCCTCCTGCGTGAGGGCGCCCACCGGGCAGACGCGCAGGGACGGGCAACGGTGGTTCTGCGGACAACGCTGCTTCACGACGGTGATGGCCATCTACGCACACTCTAGCTCGGTCGAATATACCCTACTGGGGTATCCGCATGATACCTCAGCGCTGCCCCGGCGGCAACCTTGTCCCTTACTACTCGGGGAGCAGCGCCGCCAGCAGGTGGGCTTCAGCGGCGGCGAAGGCGGGATGAGCGACCATCTCGGCCGTGCGCGGGCGGGGTAGGTCCACCGCCACAACTTCCCGCACCTGCGCCGGCCGCGCCGTCAGCACGTAGATCCGGTCCGACAGGAAGACGGCCTCGGCCACATCGTGGGTCACGAACAGGATGGTCTTGCGGCGCTCCTCCCACACCGACAGCAGCCAGAGCTGCAGTTGCCGCCGGGTGAGAGCGTCCAGCGCGCCGAAGGGCTCATCCAGCAGGAGGACGTCGCGGTGAAAGAGGTAGGTGCGCAGCAGGGCCGCCCGCTGCCGCATCCCGCCGGAAAGCTCGTGCGGATAGCGATGCTCGAAGCCCTCCAGCCCAAAAGCCGGCACCAGTTCGAGCGCTTCCTGCCGGGCCTCCTCCGTCGGGCGCCCGTCCACCTCCGCGCCAAGAAGCACGTTGCCCAGCACCGTTCTCCAGGGCAGGAGCACGTCCTTCTGCGGCATGTAGGCCACCAGGCCCCGGCGGCCCTGAACCGGCTGCCCCTTGAGCAGCAACTCGCCGCTGTCCGGCCGGCTCAGGCCGCAGATGAGGTTGAACAGAGTGGTCTTGCCCGAGCCACTCGGGCCCACCACGCTCACGAACTCGCCCGGCTCTGCCGCCAAGCTCACGTCCGCCAGAGCCTGGACCACGTGCCCATTCACCCGGTACCACTTGCTCAGGTGCCGGACCTCGACCTCGGGGTTACTCACCAGGCAGGAACTCATTGGTGAACGCTGACTCCGGTGACACCTCACGCGAGACAAGACCGTTGTCATTCATCCAGGAGGTGAAGCGCTCCCACACCGCCAGCTCCTGATAGCCCCACTCGGGCGCGTCCTCCACGTAGCGCGGGCTGAGCCACTCTTGACTGCGCCGGACCAGTTCGGCGTCGGCCTCGGCGTGTTCGGCCAGGATGGCGGCCGCCTCGGCCGGGTTGTCTATGGCGTAGCGGTAGCCGCGAGCGGTGGCCGCCAGGAAGCGCCGCACCAGTTCCGGGTTGTCCGCGATGAGGGCCTCGTTGGTGATGATCACGGGCGTGTAGTAGTCGGGCACACACTCCAGGTAGTCGCGCAGCCAGATCACGTTGAGCGGCACCTGCCGGACCTCGGCCTCCACGCCCGTCCAGGCGTAGTAGATCCAGGAGAAGTCCACCTCGCGCTCAGTAACCACGAAGAAGTCGGCCCAGCCGACGTCCACGAACTGGACCTCGTCCACCGAGGCGCCGTCACACGCCATCAGCGCCTGCAGCATAGCCCGCTCGATGTCGAGGCCGGAACCGCCGTAGCGCTTGCCTTCCAGGTCGGCCGGGGCGGTCAGACCCAGTTCGGCGCGGGAGGCGAAGCCCGAGGTGTTGTGCTGGATGATGGCGGCGACGGAGACTATCGGTATGTCCTCGGCGCGCGCGGCCGTCAGCCACTCGGCGAAGCTGATGCCGAACTGCGCCTGCCCAGCGCCCACCACCTGCTCCACACCGGTCTCGCCTGGCTGGATGATCTCGAGGCCGATGCCCTCCTGCTCGTACCAGCCCTGATCGAGCGCCACATAGATGCCGGTGTGGTTCGTGTTGGGCACCCAATCCAGCATCAGCGTGACCTTGTCTTGAGCCCCGGTGGCCGCGGGCCGACAGCCGGCCACGGTCACCAACAGCACTGCCAGGAGCAGTACCAACGAACCTCTCCCTCGCACCACTAGGCGCCGCCGAATGGCTGATCCCCTCTCCCACAAGGGGAAGCGAGACCCTCGCTCTCCCCCTTCCTTCTTAGGGAAGGGGGCGGGGGGGTTAGGTGCGCCGTCCCGCCAAATCGTTAGCCCTGTCATCTCATCTCCTCCCATCTTTCCTCGCGGCGGGCAGCGAAGTACCAGGGCACGGCCCACCGCTCCAGGAGAACCACCAATCCGAAGAGAGCGATGCTGAGTACCGAAGTCAGGGCGATGGCTGCGAACAGGCGCGCCGTCAGGTAGGAGTTGGCCGAACGGATCATGAACACGCCCAGGCCTTGGCTGGCCCCGATCCACTCGCTGATCACCGCTCCCATGACCGCATAGGTGGCGGCGATGCGCAGGCCCGACAGGGCGGCGGGCAGCGCTCCGGGCAGCCGCACCTTACGGAACACCATCCACCGGTCCGCTCCCATGGAGGACAGGAGCGCCACCATGTCCGGATCCGCCGCCGCCAGTCCCTGCGCCGTGCTTATCACGATGGGGAAGAAGCACACCAGCGTCACTACCAGGACGCGCGGCAGAAGGCCGAAGCCGAACCACACCACCAGTAGCGGGGCAAGGGCAATGATGGGGATTGTCTGCGAGACCACCAGGAGCGGATAAATGGCCCGGCGCAGAGGGGGCAACAGGTCCACCGCTACCGCCAGGGCCACGCCCGTGACCACCGAGGCGACCAGGCCGGCGGCCGTCTCCACCAGTGTGCGACCAGTGTGCTGCCAGAGCTGGGGCCCAGCGTCCACGAAGGCCGATGCCACCGCCGAGGGCGCGGGCAGCAGCCAGGGTGGGGCGTCGGTGAGCCGGACGCCCACCTCCCACAGGACCAGCAGACCCGCGATCAGCGCGGCCGCCGGGCCCCACTGCCGCGCCCAATCGCGCCGGCGCGCGGCGGAGCGAAGCCGCTCATTCACCGGTACCGCTCCATGATGTCGTCACTGGTGAGGTCGTCGCCAGCCGCTCGCTCCGCCAACTTGATGTGGGTGATGACGCTGCGTGCGCCCGCCTTCAGGCAGGCGCGGTGGGCGGCCTTGGCCACTTCGAGCAGTTCGTCCAGACCGCCCTCGACCACCGTCTCCAGCGGCGTCACCTCATAGGGCAGGCCACTGGCGGCTATGGCGGCTATGGCCCGATCCACCACGTCGTACGTCGCCTCAGCCTGCGGCATCACTTGGATGCCCATTACCATCTTGCCCATCACTCCTCCTCTGCTTCCGGGGCGGCGGTGCGCGTGTGCACTGCCAACAGCGTCCCCCGGGTGAGGCTCACCTCCGCTGCCTCGCCCGTGAACACATTGCTCACACCGCGCGCGTAGCCGGCCGGCAGCCTCTCGGCATTCAGCGGGTAGGCCAGGCCCTCGGTCTTGACGCCAAGTGCGTCCGCGCCCAGAGGGAGCAGCGTCAACAGGTCGCCCGCCGCTCCGTTGAAGCGCGATCGCCGGCGCACCAGCCGCACCTCGATATCGCCCGAAGCGATCAGGGCCCGGTCCTCGAGCCCAGGCAGGGCCAGCAGAAACACATTGGCGAGGGTATGATCGAGCCGGCCGCCGAGGGCGCACAGGACGATCACTTGGTCGCAGCCCCGCTCCATGAGCTCACGCAGGGCCAGCTCGGTGTCGGTCTCGTCCTTGTCAGTGCGGTGAGTGCGGAATTCCGTACCGGCCGCCTGAAGCTGGGTCTGCGCCTCGGGCGAGAGCGAGTCGAGGTCGCCCACCACCAGGTGCACGGGCAGGCCCATCCTTAAGGCGTGCTCCGCGCCGCTATCGGCCGCCACAACCACGGCCGCCCGGCTCGCCCACTGCTCCAGCCTCCGTGGGGGATCGAAGTCCCCGCCCGACACCACCAGTCCCAGCACCCTTACCTCCCACCCGCTAGAGTACAAAGCGGCTGCCGGGTAGGCAGCCGCTGGTGTTGGCACTCGCTTCCCTACGCCGGCCTTACCCGGTTCAGGTTCCAGGGGTCGGCCGCTAGCGCCCTTGCAGGTGCCACGACCCTCTCAGCCCGGTGTCTCCGAGCTCCCCCAGCCGCTCTATTCACTTGAGCAGAGGCTATCAGCGCCGGCAGCTCCTGTCAACTACCGGCGCGCTTGCTCCGGCTGTGCTCCTCGTCCAGCACTTGGCGGGCATCTGGGACTACCTGGAACCATGGCTCCAGCTTGGCACAGATGTACTCCGGGCAGTGTCCGCAGTTCGGCACGGCGTGCTCGATCACACACTTGCGGGTGTCGCACACCGGCAGATGGGCGCTGCTCTGGCGTCCCCCGACGGCTGAGCATCCGTCACAAGTCACGGCGCTGAGGTCTAGGCTCGGAGCGTTGTACTCCACCTTCCACTGCTCCAGCACCTTCAGCTTCGCCTCGAGGTCATCCGCCTGGGTGGCAAGGTACGCCCCACACTCCGAACAGACGATGCCACACATCGCGACGATCCGTTCCATGCTCATTGGTGCTCCTCTGTGCCTCCGCGCCTCGGTGACTAGCGCCTGTTACTTCCCGGCGACGAAGTCCTTCATCACCACTTCCTTGCCCGTCTTGGCCGACTCGTAGATGGCCAAGATCAGCTCCACCGCCGAGCGTGCCTCGCGTGCCGTCACGAACGGGTCGCGATCTTCTCTGATGGCCTGTGCCAGGTCGTCCACATGGAAGCGATGGCCCTGCACCGCCACCTTGGTCGGGTCAGCGCTGGAACCCAGCAGTGCCTGATCCTCCACCTGGACGTCCACCGGCTTGGCGACTTCGTCGCGGCTAGAGGAAACCGCCCACTTCTCGAGGCCCTTGTCGCCGAAGATGACGGTGCCGCGGTCGCCGTGAAGAGCGAAGGTCGTCGTCTCGCCCGGGTTGCAGGAGGTGGTGCCCTCGATGACGCCGTAGGCGCCGTTCTCGAAGGTCACGACTGCGACGGCGGTGTCCTCGACCTCGATGTCGCGTACCTTTGCCTCGGCCTTGGCGAACACCGTCTTCACCGGCGATCCCATGATCCACACCAGCAGGTCTACGCCGTGGACACCCTGGTTCATCAGGGCGCCGCCGCCGTCCAGCGCCCAGGTGGCGCGCCAGTCGGCGCTCTTATAGTAGGACGGGGAGCGGTAGTACTTCAGGTAGGCGTCGCCGAGGACCATCTGGCCCAGCTCGCCCGCCTGCACCGCCTGGCGCACGCGCTGCGAGAGCGGGTTGGTGCGGCGCTGGAAGACCATGCCCGCCTTGATGCCGCTATTCTCCACCGCCGCCACCATGGCGTCCATCTGAGGCAGGGTGATGGCCATGGGCTTCTCGCAGAGCACGTGCACACCCCGCTCCGCGGCAGCGATGGTCATCTCCCAGTGCATGCCGGACGGCGTACAGATGCTGACCGCCTCGATCCCCGCCTTCTCCAGCATCTCCACGTAGTCGGTATAGACCGCCGCGCCGCCGAACTTATCCGCGAACGCCTTGGCCTTGGCCTCGTCCACGTCGCACACCGCCACCAACTCGGCGTACGGCGACTCCACGATCGCGCTGGCGTGATTGGGGGCGATCACGCCCGTGCCGATGATGCCCCACTTCACCTTGTCTGCCACTGTCACTTCCTCCTACAGATCGTCAGTCCCTACCGGATCGCCCTAGCGTACGCGCCATCGGGGCGAGGGCGCAATTGGCCGTTCCTGGCGCGCCTACCGGACCGCCTCGCGCCGGCGGGCGCCGGCCGCGTCCACCACTAAGCCCGCTGCTCCCCAGATGCCCAGCAAGAGCGCCAGTATCAGCAGCGTCGCCCGGACGCCGTAGGCGGGAAGCCACCAGAGCACCGTCGCGAAGGTCCCCACCATACTGCCCACCGTCGCCACGGCGTAGACTCGGCCCGCCAGCCGGCCGGCGCCCTCGACCTCATGCAGCATCAACCGGATGACGTACGGGATCGCCAGGCCAAGCATTAGCATCGGCAGCGCCAAGAGGGCCGTCACCGCCAGCAGCGACCCGGCCAGGGCGCCCAAGTCGCTGAATGGAAGCGACCTCTGCAAGCCGCGGAGCAGGGCTGAGCCCCACACCGGCAACGCCATCGCCCAGGCCCCCGTGGCCAGCAGCGCCAGGGACAGCGGCCGCAGCACCGGCCGGCGGTCGGCCAGAGCCCCGCCGAGCCAGTAGCCCAACGATAGCGCCAGCAGCACCAGCCCGATGAGGTTGGCCCAGACGAGGTGCGAGTCGCCGTAGTAGGGCAGCAGTTGACGGGAGACCGCCATCTCCAGGCCCATGCCGGCGCCCCCGGAGAGTGCCGCCACCGAGTATAGGTACGCCACGCGAGAGTTCATCGGCGGGAATATAGGCGGCCGGCGGGGGAGTGTCAAAGGGCAGCAACGTGGGCATCGTCGATCCCGAAATGGTACTTGACTCGCCCCAGCTAGGTTCTATCATGCTGAGGCCACGTCACCATACAGATTGCGGTGACAAAGGCCGGTCGGCCCGAGAGGTCGCACTTCACCTCCATCGTGCCTCGCGACTCCGATGGGGCCGGCCGCACTCCTGCACGATAGGCACCGGCAGGACAGCCGTCTGCGGGGGTGATGTACGTGCTCGCCATCGGCAGGAACCGATCCCTTCTCCGCGCTCTCCTGCTCGCCACTCTTGTGGCTCCGGTCGCTCTGGTCCTGGGCGTCCAGGCCATGGGCGTCCCAGAGCCGCGCTCCCTGTCCCCATCCCACCCGGCTACCGCTGCCGCCTGGCTCCCCATCATCGAGAACGTCGGCCAGTTCGACCCCCAGGTCGCCTTCGCTGTCACGGGCCCCTCGGGCGGCCTGTGGTTGACGCGCGACTCACTCTGGGTCAGCGTAGCCGAACCGGACGGGACTCTCCCGGGCGCCGACCCGGCTAAACGCCGAACGGTCACGCTGCGCCTCACACTCCCCGAGGCCGACCTGAGCCGGCCCGAGCCCCTGCGACGCTCCTCCGTCTCGGTCAACCACTTCCTGGGCGGTGACCCTACGGCCTGGAGGGCGAATGTGCCTGCCTGGGACGCGGTGGTGTACCGCGGTGCCTAACCCGGCCTAGACCTAGAGGTCAGCCGGTCCGGGTCCAGCGGCTGGGACTGGGCGCTCGTGTCCCAGTCGGATGCCGGACACCACGTTTCGTCTGCGTCCTTCGCGGAGGCACAAGTGCTTGTGGAGGGAGCCGACTCGCTGGTCATCCGCGACGATGCCTGGCTGGCCGAGACCGAAGTCGGAACGATCCGCCTACCCCGTCTGCGGGGCAGTGCCGCCTCGCCCGTGCTGGGCCGCAGGCCGGACGCGGTCGCTGCCCAACTGGACCACGGCGGCAACCGCACGCCGATGCAAGACGCAGACGGGTCTGTCTACGTCTCCCTGCCCGGGGCGGCCACGGACCAGGCAACCGCCATGACCAAGGACTCGTCCGGCAACCTCTATGTCACCGGCTACACGTCGTCGGCTTCCTTCCCCACCACCGAGGGAGCCTGGGATCGCGCACACGCCGGCGGGACCGACGCCTTCGTCGCCAAGCTGGGACCGGACGGCAGCCTTATCTACGCCACCTATATCGGCGGCAGCGGCAACGATCGCGCCACGGGAGTCGCTCTGGATGCGGCCGGCAATGCCTACATCACCGGCTTCACCAACTCCACCGACTTCCCCACCGTGGGGGGCGCCTTCCAGTCCAGCAATCTCGGTGGATACGATGTCTTCGTGACCAAGCTCAACTCCGCCGGCTCAGGCCTTGTCTTCTCCACCTACCTGGGGAAATCGGGCGTTGACCGTGGCCAGGGCATCGCCGTGGACAGCGGCGGGTTTGTCTATGTGGCCGGCTACACGAACTCATCCAACTTCGCCGGGTACTACAGCGGGGGCGAAGAGGCATTCGTGACCAAGTTCAACCCGGTGGGCAGCGCCATCGCGTACAAGCGCTTCGTCGGGGGCAGCGGTGACGATCGCGCCTACGCCATCACGCTCGACACCAGCGGTCACGCCTTCATCACCGGCTCGACGACCTCGGACGACTTCCCGGGCACCGCAGACGGGGCCCAGACGACTCGCGCCGGCGGCAGCGATGCCTACGTCACCGAAGTGGTAGACGCCTACACGCTCGGCCTCTCCACCTACCTCGGGGGCAGCGCCGACGACTGCGGCCTCGGCATCGCCCTTGATGGGGACGGGAGACCGCACGTGACCGGCTACACCTACTCCACGACCTTCCCGACCCCGCTCTCCAGTTACGATCGATCCCATAACGGCGGTCGTGACGCCTTCTTCGCCCGCCTGAACGCCTATGGTGACGAAATCCAGGTGTCTGGGTACCTGGGCGGCATGGGCGACGACGTCGGCCGGGACATTGCGCTCAACTCTGCCGGCGACATCTACATCGCCGGCGACAGCACCTCGGTGAACTACCCGGTCACTGCCAATGCCCTGCATACCACCATCGGGGCCCCCGACGGCGGGTTCCTCAGCCGTGTCAGCGCTGGTGGCGACATCCTCAAGTACTCCACCTATGTGGGGCAAGCGGCTGACGGCGTCATCGCCGCTTCCGCCGACAACGCCTGCCTCTGCGGCCACGAGGCGACCGGCGCCTTCGTCCAGTGCCTCCAGGCGGAGCCGGCCGAGGTGCTCGGCCCCGAATTCGCCCTGCTCGAGGATCTGGTCATTACCACCGAGGCCGGCGACCATTGGCCCCCGCTTCCCGGCGATACGCTCAAGGCCGGCATCCAGTTCGGCAACGGCGGCGCCGGCTGGCTTGAGGTCAATCGTGTCGGGGTCCGCTGCCGTCGCAACGGCTCCGAATCGTGCGACTTCTGGCATGACGGCAGCTTCGGCATGAGCGTCGGCGTCAACGTGAGCATCTCCGTCTTCAGCCTGGAGCCGCTCCTCCCAGGCGTGTACGCGCTCCAGACAAGCTACTCCCAGGACGGGTCCGCCTACCAGGAGACCGGCAACGTGGTGAGCTTCGTGGTGGCCGCGCCCACCGCCACCCCGACAGCCACACCCACGGTCACGCGCACCGTCGCACCCACCGCCACCCAGACCGCCGTGCCCACCGGGACGCCGCCGGCACCGGACACCAGCACCGTCTACCTGCCTCTCACCCTGCGCACCGAGTAGCGCTCGTCCAACGCGGGGGCCCGGCCGCACCACTCCGGGCCCCTGCATTGACGCCCCGCCCCCCGCCCCTATCATTCCCCCATCACCACCCGGGAGGTACCGATTGGCGGGGCGCTCACCGTGGCCATTCCGCCAACTCCTCCGCCACACCGCTCATCGGCCAGCGACCCTAATGGATTGAGTGCCACTTACTATCATCTCAGCAGCAGTTGCATATGCTCCAGATAGCACTTGATTTACGCTCGCCCGTACGCTACTCTCGACCTATCTTCACACATTGGCGCCTCAAAGAAGGCCCAGTCCATGGATTGCCGCTTCTGACGATTGCGGTCGGCTAGGTCGCGATCCTTCATGCTCGCAGGACGGCCGCCACGACGGCCAAACGTAGCTGAGGAGGTCCCCCGGTGTCCATGTCAGGCAGACTGCGTCTAGCTCTCTACCCCGTCCTGCTGATCGCGCTCGTATGGCCGGCGGCCCTCGCCAACCCATCTGCAGGGAAAGCCCAGCGCTCCCTTCGGGCGGAGAGGGCGAAAACGACCGCCGACTCCGCCCTCTTCGTCGAGAATGTCGGCCAGTTCGATTCCCGGGTAGCTTACTCGGCTCCCGGGGCCGGCGGGGCCCTCTTCCTCACTCGCGACTCCGTCTGGGTATCAGCCCTGGAGCAGCCCAAAGCGGAGACACCTAGCCCGACCGATGGAGAGCAGCCACAGCGCGGCGTAGCTCTTCGCCTCACTCTCCCCGGCGCCGACTTGAGCCGCCCCGAACCCCTGTACCCGGCCGGCACATCCGTAAACTACCTCCTCGGGAAAGACTCCAGTGCCTGGAAGACGGACGTCCCGGCCTGGGGAGCGGTCGTCTACCGCGGCGCTTACCCGGGTTACGATCTGGAAGTCTCCGGGGGGGGCTCTGCCGGCTGGCAATGGCGCCTCCTGCCGCTCCTACGGGAAGCGCCGGGCCTCGACACGGGCGCGCTGCCCGAGCTCGCGCTTCAGGTTGACGGAGCTGGCTCCCTGACCGTCGCCGGCGACAAGCTGCTGGCCGCCACCGGCATCGGCACGGTGGCGCTGCCCCTTCTGGCGGGTAGCGGCGCCACCCCTCTCGTCAACGGCCAGACGGTGACCGCACCGTACGCCACACCAAGGGATGCAAGCGAGGGCGTCGAGTCCCAAGCGGTAGAGGATCTCATCTACTACCGGACGCTTGGAGTCGGCACCGTCTCATCGGAGGACGACCCGATTGCGGTTGACGCGGCAGGAAGCGTCTATGTCACCGGGTACACCAACTCCAGCGACTTTCCCACCACCACCGGCGCCTACGATACAGAGCTGAGTGGCTCAAACGACGCCTTCGTGACCAAGCTCAACTCCACCGGCACTGCCCTCGTCTACTCTACCTTCCTCGGGGGAACAAGCAACGACCGCGGCAACGGCATCGCCCTGGACTCGGCCGGTAACGCCTACATCACCGGCTACACCCAATCCAGCGGCTTCCCCACCACTTCCGGCGCCTATGACACCAGCTTCAACCACTCTACCAGCTATGAAGACGACGCCTTCGTGACCAAGCTCAACTCCACCGGCACTGCCCTCGTCTATTCTACCTTCCTCGGGTCAACAAGCACCGACCTCGCCTACGGCATCACCGTGGACTCGGCCGGTAACGCCTACACCACCGGCTCTACCAATTCCAGCGGCTTCCCCACCACCGCCGGCGCCCTTGACACAGAGCTGAATGGCTCATACGACGCCTTCGTGACCAAGCTCAACTCCGCCGGCACCGATGCCGTCTACTCTACCTTCCTCGGGGGAACCAGCAGCGACTACGCCTACGGCGTCACCGTGGACTCGGCCGGTAACGCCTTCATCACCGGCTCTACCAATTCCAGCGGCTTCCCCACCACCGCCGGCGCATACGACACCCAGCCCAACGGAGGAGCCGCCGGCTTCGTCACCCGCCTCAACGCCGCCGGAACGGCCCTCCTCTACTCCACGTTTCTGGGTAGCAGTTCATCGGACCACGCCTACGGCATTGCCGCCACCGACGCCGGAAGAGCATACGTCGTGGGAGAGGATCCGGCCGGCCTGTTCGTCGCCAGCTTGCAGTGTGGCGCGGCGGCCGGAGAGCCTATCCCAAGTGGCTTCCTCGACTTTCCAGTCGCATACGACACCTTCTCTGTGAGTGCCCTGGGCTTCCCTCAGAGCGGACGCGTAACCGCTTGGTTCGACCATTCGGCGTCGGCAGACACCATGAAGACCTGGAGAGGTATCCCTATCTCGGAGTCCGCCGGAGTCTCTGTCGATGTGCTCGACTGCGGAACAGGCAGTGATAGATGCTACGACGGCCACACCGGTACCGACATCAGCGCCGCAACCACCGAGGTCCGCGCCGCCGCCGCCGGCACCGCATACGGTGTCTACCGGACCTGTGGCACAAACGAACAAGGATGCAATGATGGCTGGGGCAACACTGTCCGCATCGACCACGGCAACGGGTACGCCACCCTGTATGCCCATCTCGCGCAGGTGGACGCCGCCGTCGTGGATGGCGCTCCCGTGACGAATCAGCAGCGGCTGGGAACCATGGGTGAGACAGGCAATGCCTTTGGGGCGCACCTCCACTTCGGAGTCTATGCCAAGGTGGCGGGCAATTGGGTAGCGGTGGATCCGTATGGACTAAGAAGTACCTTGGGATTGACGGGGTATCTCTGGCGCGAGTCCCTGAGCGCCAACGCAACGGTGACGACAGCCGGGGCCTCGGGCCAATCGCCCTCCGGCCAGGCAGCCTTCAACGCGCCTGCGGGTTCAGTCACCGAGCCCATCACCTTCGAACTCTGGGACGCTCCGGTGGCTGCGCCTTCGGCCCAACTCAACCCCAGTATCCAGCAGCGCAGCACCGGACACTCATTCTGGATGCGGGTACTGGAGTGGCTGGGCTTACAGAGCCTAGAGAGCGCCGGACCGTCGCTCCAGGCCCAAAGCGGCCTCTTCGCCACCCCGGTCACCATCAGTGTGCGGTTCGGCCCACGGGACATCAGGCACCTCGATATGTCCCAGCTCTCGCTCTACCGCTGGGACGAGACATCGTCCGTCTGGATCAGGCTCCCCACAACCGTGGACGCCGGGGCCGGGCTGGCTTCCGCCCAGACCGATCGCCCGGGCGAGTTCGACCTCCAGGCGCCTCTCCTGTGCGCCGCCGACGCACGCGAGCCAGATGACACGTTCTACAACGCCGAGGCGCTCTCCGCACCAGGCTCGTCCACCCGCCTCCTCGACATCGCGGACGACGAGGACTGGGTTGTCTTCTCTGCCGTCGCCGGCCAACGCTACATCATCCAGACGAGCGGGCTCGGGCCCGGGCTCGAGACGGTGGTGGAGGTCTACGACAGCAGCGGGCTGACCCTCCTCGCTGCAGACGATAACGGTGGCGGGGCCGGAGCTTCGCGCCTGAGCTGGACACCGACCCGCTCTGATGACTACTTCGTGCGGGTAGTCCCGGCGGCCGGCAGCAGCGTAGGGTGCTCCGGAACCTACACACTGTCGCTCGCCAAAGCGGCTGATGCCACACCAACGCCAACCACCACGACACCCAGTCCGACGCCCAGCGCAACGCCCCAGGTAGCGCCCACCGGGACGCCACCGGCTCCGGGCGGCACCACGGTCTACCTGCCGCTCACCCTGCGCACCGAGTAGCACTCGCACTCCCGGGGCCCGGCCGCGCCACTCCGGGCCCCCGCCCATTGACGCCCCGCCCACCTCCCCTATCATTGCCCCATCCCCACCCGGGAGGTACCACCATGCGACCCATCCCCATCGGCGAGGCCATCGCCGCCCAGCGGCCCGAGTGGATCGTCTTCATCGTCACCCGCCGCGGAGACGGCTTCGTGGACGTGATGCCCGCCGGCTGGGTGATGCGCGCCTCCGGCAGCCCGGCCATGTTCGCCGTCTCCGTCGGCCACTTGCGCTACACCAACGAGCTCGTCCGCCATGCCGGTGAGTTCGTGCTCGCCTTCCCCGCCGCCGGCCAGGAAGAGGTCGTGGCGATCTGCGGCAGCCACTCCGGTCGCGACCTGGACAAAGTGGAGCGCTGTGGCCTGCGGCTGCTGTCCGGCCAGGCCGTCAAGGCTCCCCTCCTGGCCGACGCCTTCCTCAACTTCGAGTGCCGGTTGGTGACGTCCGTCGAGACGGGTGACCACACCGTCTTCGTCGGCGAGGTGTTGGCAGCTTACCGGGGAACGGCGAGCGGGCCGCTGGTGAACTTCGGCGATGGGGTGTACGACCTGGCGAAGAGAAAGCGTGGCTCGTGACTCGTGACACGTGAGTGGGAGGAGAGAAGAGGGAATGGCCGATCTGGACCACGTGAACGCCTACGACTCCATGCAGGCGCTGGGGACGATCATCCAGCCGGAGCTCGCCTTCGACGGCGGCGGCGCCGACTACCCCGCCTGGCGTAGCCGCTTCTGGGACGCCTACCGCCAGTGCCTCGGACCCTGGCCCACGCCCGTGGACCCCGAGCTCACCGTAGCATCCGAAGAGGACCGCGGCGACCACACCCGCTACAAGATCTACTACAACTCATCGCCGGGTGTCACGGTGCCCGCCTGGCTGCTGGTGCCGAAGGGCATCAAGCCCGGCGAGAAGCGCCCCGGAATCCTGGCCGCCCACGGACACGGCAACGGCAAAGACGACATCGTTGGAGTGGATAACGGCGACCCGGCCAAGGCCGATCTGGTGCGCCGACTGAACTACGACTACGCCACCCAGGCCGTCCAGCATGGCTATGTCACCATCGCGCCGGACTGGCTGCCCTTCGGAGAGCGGCGCCCGCCGGTGGAGTGGTCGCGCGTGGGGCGGGACCCCTGCAATGTTGTGGGCATGGCCTGGCAGTACTACGGCTACACCCTGCTGGGGCAGAACATATGGGACGGCATGCGCGCCGTAGACATCCTCGCGGCCCGGCCCGACGTGGATAGCGAGCGCCTCGGGGTGCTCGGCCTCTCCTATGGCGGCACCATGACCACCCACCTGGCCATCAACGACCCGCGCCTCAAGGCGGCGGTCATCAGCGGCTATCTCAGCACCGTCAAGGGGGACGCCCTCACCATGCGCGGCAAGGGCAACTTCTGCGGGGCGCAGTACGTTCCCAGCCTGCTTCGCATCGGCGACATCCCCGATATGATCGGTCTCATCGCCCCCAAGCCGCTGCTAATCGAGGCCGGCCGCGCCGACGATTGCTTCGTCATTGACGACGTCCGCGTGGCCTATGAGCGGCTGGAGCGTATCTACGCCGCCGCCGGCGTCTCCGATCGCCTCGCCTACGACGAGCACGATGGCCAGCACGAGTGGCACGGCGTCGCCGCCTGGGAGTGGCTGGGGAGATGGCTGTGAAGTGCCACAGAGGCACGGAGACACAGCGGAGGGCTTAGTGGGGTAAGGACCACGACTGTCGGTGACTGTCGGTGTTCGCCGACCAGTCTCCATTAGCCCCTGTCTGCTGCTCCGTGTCTCTGTGCCTCAGTGGCTAGTCACCCCCACGCACGCGCATCAGCAGGCGCCAAGTCCCCTTCTGGGCCACGGCGCCTGTCTGGCTTCGCACCTCTACTTCGATGTCGACGATTCCGCCACCCAGGCGCGGCATGGCCTTCTTCGCGGCGATGGTCGCCCGCACGTGCACCGTGTCCCCTGCCTTCACCGGCTCGCGGAACTTCCAGTCCAGCCCGAGGAAGGCCAGCACGGTGCCCTCCAGGAAGCCCAACCGCGACGCCAGGCCGCTGGCAATGCTCAGAACCAGCAGCCCATGCGCGATGCGGCCCCCAAACATCGTGCCCTTGGCATACTCCTCGTCCGTGTGCAGCGGGTTGTAGTCGCCCGAGAGGCCGGCGAAGCTGCCTATGTCCGCCTCGGTGATGGTGCGTGCCGGGCTGACAAACTCAGTGCCGATCTCGAAGTCCTCGAAGTAGAGGCCACGGGTAGTCTCGCTCACAACGCCCTCCCTATCGCTCTGCCCATCTCTGGGGTGACAACACCGCCGCTACTGCTCCGCTGCGCCGTCGTCGCGACGGCGTTCCAGGTAGGCAAGGAGAGCGGCAACGTCCGACGGCGTCACTCCCGGCAACCGCGCCGCCTGCCCCACCGTCAGCGGCGTGGCGGCGGCAAAGCGCTCGCGCGCCTCCGTCCGCAGCCCTCCCACCGCCGAGAAGTCCAGGCCGGGCGGCACGCGCCGCCGCTCCAGGCGGTCCCACCGTCCCACTTCCGCCGTCTGCCGCTCAATGTAACCGGCATACTTGGTCTCGATCTCAAGCGTCTCTGCCGCCTCGGTCGAGACGGGCTCCGGGGCCGGGGCCAACTCCTGCACCAGGTCATAACCCACCGCCGGCCAGGCGAGCAACTGCAGACCGGTGGGCGGCTCCGCCGGCACGACTAGCCCGCGTCGCCCATAGGCCGCCTCAGCAGCACCCCGGATCGGCACCCGCACCCGCTCCAGTCGCTCGCGCTCCCGCATAACCTGCGTGCGCTTGCGCTCCACCGCCGCCGCGAACTCATCCGAAACCAGTCCGAGCCGGTGGGCCAGGTCCGACAGGCGCAAATCGGCGTTGTCGTACCGCAGCAGCAGGCGAAACTCGGCCGCCGCGGTGAAGAGGCGGTAGGGCTCGGTATGCTCCTTGGTGATGAGGTCGTCCACCATCACCCCAATGTAGGCCTCGTCGCGGCGCAGCATCACCGGTGCCTCGCCGCGCAGGCTCAGGGCGGCGTTGACTCCCGCCAGCCACCCCTGGCCGGCCGCCTCCTCGTAGCCCGACGTCCCGTTCACCTGCCCGGCGAAGTATAGGCCCCGCACCGCCCGCGCCTGAAGCGAGGGGTCGAACTGGCCCGGCCCCAGAACGTCGTACTCCACGGCATAGCCGGGGCGAGTGATGTGAGCCTGGCGAAGCGCCGGAATGGTGCGCAGTAGCGCCTCCTGCACGTCCACCGGGAAGGCGGTGAACAGGCCCTGCACGTACATCTCGGCGGTGGCGTACCCTTCCGGCTCGAGGAAGAGGAGGTGCGACTGCCGGTCCGGGTAACGGATCAGCTTCTCCTCGAACGAGGGACAGTAGCGGGGCCCGCTCCCCTGGGAGATTCCGGCCACGATGGGAGAACGATGCAGGTTCTCCCGCGCCAGCCGGTGAGTCTCGTCGTTGCTGCGCACCAGGTAGCAAGACACCTGCGGCCGCCAGCGAGCGCAGGCGGCGACGGGGTAGATGGGGTGGACCGCAGCATCAGCAAAGGGCGCCGGCGGCTCTGGTCGGTCGTAGTAGAGGCCGAAGTAGACAGGGTCGGGCGCTCCCGGCTGCTCGTTCGTGCGGGCGAAGTCCACCGTGCGGGCGTCGATGCGCGGGGGAGTGTTGGTCTGCATGCGCGCCAGGTGCAGCCCGAGCGCTTCCAGCGAGGCCGACAGCCCCCGCGCGGGCGGGTCTCCCATCCGACCACCCGCCTCGCGCCAATCCCCCGCCAGCAGCCGCGCCTCCAGGAACGTGCCCGCCGTTACCACCACCGCCCGCGCCGTGAAGCGCCCTCCGTCCTGCGTGCGTACGGCCCGGATGGCGCCGCCTTCCGCCTCCAGCGCCACGGCCATCCCCTGGCGCAGGGTCAGCGACGGCAAGCGTTCCAGCCGTGCCTTCATGAAGAGCGGGTAGAGGGCCTTGTCCGCCTGGGCCCGAGGCGCCTGCACCGCTGCGCCCTTGGAGGTGTTGAGCATGCGCACCTGGGTGAAGGCGCGATCGGTGTTGTCGGGCATCTCGCCGCCGAGCGCAGCCAACTCACGCACCACGTGCCCCTTGGCCGGTCCGCCGATGCCCGAGTTGCAGGGCAAGTACCCCAGCCGCTCCAGGTTGCTGCTCAGCAGCAGGACCCGACATCCCAGCCGCGCCGCTGCCGAGGCCGCCTCGCAGCCGGCGTGCCCGCCACCTATCACCACCACGTCGAAGTCCAGCGTCATCCACTGCCCTTAGAACACAGAGATGCCGGTCCCCGTCGGAGGACCGGCACCATTATACGGGCGAGCAGCAGTCACCGCTCAAGACATCGGGCGCCCTGTCTACTGGCCGGACAGCTCCTGCTCGATGGCGGCCGCGAAGGCCTCATAGGGCTGTGCTCCCACCACCTGTAGCTCGTTCACGAAAAAGGTCGGGGTGCCCTGGACGCCCTCGGCCTGGCCGTCCATCGCTTCCTGCTGCACGCGCTCGCTGTACTTGCCTTCCGCCAGGCAGGCAGAGAAGGCATCCTGGTCCAGGCTCAGGTCGCCGGCCAACTGGTTCAGGCCGTCCGCTCGCGCCGCCAAGGGATCGCCGTTGTACAGGCTCTCCATCAGGCCATCGTGGAACTCCCAAAAGGCGTCCTGGTCCCCGGCGCAGAGGGCGGCCTCGGCTGCCGCCACCGCCAACTCACCGTGCACCGGCATCTGCTTGGCCACAACGCGCACCTGTCCCGTCTTCACGTAGGCCTCGTCGAGCAGCCGCGCTGTAGTGACCGTATGCCGGGCGCAGTAGCCGCACAGGTAGTCCATGTACTCCGTGATGGTCACCGGCGCGTCGGCCGAGCCGCGGGAGTTGCCGTCGGTGGGAACGTCTTCCACCACCGGAACCATCGTCGGCGTCGGCACCGGCGTGGGCGTCACGGTAGGCGCCACCTGCGTCTCCAGGCTAGCAACCCGCGTGGATAGGGCCGCCACGTCGCCGCGGAGGTCGTCGACGGCCGCGGAGGACACCGCCGGTGCCGCCGCGTCGGCGCAGCCGGTGAGGCCCATGAGAAGCGCAAGCATCGCGATGGCAGAGCGTCGCCAGCCAAGCAAACTAAGCATTGACTCCTCCTTCAGGTACAGGAAGCGTAACGCAACCCGTCCAGATGCGACAGTGTGACGTGTGCGCTGAGCGTCGGGCGACTGCACCCTCAACAACGCCGGGGCCGGGGTGCGTGCCCAGCCCGGGAGGTCGTCGTGCTGGCCAAGCTGCAGTTGTCCTGCGGGTGCCGACACCCCAGTGGACAACTCGCCCGGGCGGGCGTACAGAAGCGGGCGCCGATCGTTCTCGCCTCAGGCGAGGCGCGCGCGCCAATGCTAAGCGGCGGGGAGTTGCCCAGGTGGTAATCGAGTATGTCGCTGGCCATCCGAAGGAAGCCGGTGCCCTGCTTATCGTGCTGTCCGGCCTGACTCTGCTGCTCTTCGGACTGCTGGCCAGCTCCGATCGCGCCGTTCACTACCGGCTGGGCGTCAAGATCGAGATCGACCAGATGGCCCCGGGCAAGAAACGGGCCTTCGAGCTCGTGGGCGCGCTGCTGCTGGTCGCCGGACTGCTACTGCTCTTCTTCCTGGTGGACCGGACCGGGGCACCGGGCACTCCGACCGTCGTCAGTGCGGAGACAGCCACGCCGTCATCGCCCGGTCCGGAACCCTCCCTGTCCACTACCCCTTCCGCGACCGCCACCACCAGCCCCGGCCGCGTGGCCGTCGGACTGCGGGACGGCGATACCGTCGGCCGGCACACCGTCGTCACCGGCACCTGCGCCTCCGATGTGACCGGCGATATCTGGGTTCTGGTGCGACCGGACAACGGCCTCTACTACCCGCAGTCCACCGACGCCTGTGCCGGCGAGCATACCACCAGGCTGCACGGTCGCTGGCAAGTGCCGGCCGTGTTCGGTGAGGCCGGCGACGGGGGCGCCCGCTTTGAAGTCGTGGTCGTCACCGCGGATGCCAAGGCGAGCGCGTTCCTCGCCGACACCGTCTCCCAATGGTGCCGGCAACAGGATTACCCCGGCCTTGCGTCTCTGCCGGGGGGCGTGGCGGCGGTGAGTCGCACAAAACTGTGCGAAGCGCGGAAGCCACGTCTCCGCCCAAGGGAATCAGCGGGGTTCACCTGGCCGGTTCGGTGATGGTGAATAGTCTCAAGGACGGTGACTCGGTCCCGGAATCGCTCGTCATCGCGGGCACCGTCAGCGCCGAGGCGGCCGGTACCGTCTGGGTGCTCGTCTATCCCTACGATGCCGGTCGCTGGTACCCACAGTCCACCGACGCCTGTGCCGGTGTCCACACCGAGTACGAGGGTGAGTCCTGGCGGGTGAAGGCGTGGTTTGGTTCGGGCGCGGGCTCCGAGTACTCCCTGGCGGTGGTCCTGGCAGACGCAGCGGCGGATGCACGCCTCTCCACGCTACAGGAAGAGTGGTGTGCGGCGGGTCGCTATCCGGGCCTGCGCCCGGTGGAGTTACCCCTGGGCCTGGAAGAGAAAGCGATAGTGATGCTTCGGGGCCGATGAGGTGAGTGTACGAGGATGAGGTCTCCGCGCCGATGCTCGCGGCAGGAGTAACAGAAGGCCCGGCGGGCTACTATCCGTAGCACCTTGCCGAGCCCGACCTACTATATGCAGTGGCGACGACTGGATTTGAACCAGTGACCAAGGGCTTATGAGTCCCCTGCTCTACCACTGAGCTACGTCGCCATCAGCAAGGGAGATGGCGACGGCCATCTCCCTTGTCGTACCAGGTAGCGGGGGTTGGATTCGAACCAACGACCTCCGGGTTATGAGCCCGACGAGCTGCCACTGCTCTACCCCGCGACGCATTTATGAGTATATGCCGACTCCCTCGCCGTGTCAAATCCAGTCTACGGCAGTAGTCGCTCCAGCAGGTTCTGCCTTTCCGGCGTGGCGGTGGCGGTCGGCTCCAGCGTCGGTACCGGGGTAGGCGTCGCCACCAGCACCACCAGCACCTCTCCCGGCCGGGACATGCGCAGGCGGGAGCGTGCCGCCGCTTCCACATAGGCGGCTGTCTGGACGTAGCCCTTCTGCTCCAGCAACTCGTCCTTGAGCGCCTGGGCCGTGACCCGCTCGGCGATCACCGTCTGCTCGGTGTGGAGCCACTGCTGGCGCAGCGACGACTGGCGCCCGTACTCCACCCCCAGGGGAATGGTCATGAGGGCCATCACCACCATGATGGCCGTGGCCAGTCGAGACGTTCTTCTACGGCTGCCCAGAGTCATTGACCGCCCCCAGAAATGCTAAAGCCCCAGACATGGCCTGGGGCTTACACTGGTGCCGAAGGTGGGATTTGAACCCACACGAGCTAATGCTCACAGCGCCCTGAACGCTGCGTGTCTGCCGTTCCACCACTTCGGCTTCACCGCACCGCTATGATAGCAATGGCCCCTCAGGCTGTCAACTCCCGCCCCGGCCCGCGCACTGCGCCCGCCCCTCAGGTGCACCGCGCGCCCACCGACTCCAGCGAACATCGGGAGGCCTGCAGGGGACATCCACTGCAGTTTCCGTGCCAAGAGGCGCGGGTGCCTAGCCGGCGTCTATTCCCGTCCGTCGCACCCGGACCTTGCGGTAGTTCACGTACCACTCGTTGATGCTTTGGAAGCGGTTGCTGGGCGACACCATGGGGCCTAGCTCCACCCCGCTGACGTCCACGTCCACGGCATAGGTGTAGACGGGGTAGTACAGCGGCAGGCCGGGCAACTCCTCGGCGACGATCGCCTGGAAGCGATGATACATGCCGGTCCGGATGGACTGATCCCAGGTGCGGCGAGCCTGCTCAAGCAGCTCGTCCGCCTCCCGATTCACGTAACCGGCGTAGTTCTGTCCCACACCTCCGCTCTGGGAGCTGTGCCAGAGGACATATGGATCCGGATCCCCGCCGAGCGACAACTCCACCACCGCCGCGTCGAACTCGCCCGTCGCCAGGCGTCCGGAGACCAGGTCGTTGAAGCCGATCGCCGTCACCTGGGCGGAGACGCCGATCTCGCTCCAATGCCGCGCCACCTCACGGGCCACTGCCAGCGACTGTCGATCGTCGGTCACCAGCAGTTCCAGGGCCAACGACTGACCATCCTTTGACCTGATGCCGTCGCCGTCTTCATCCACCCAGCCGAGCGCCTCCAGGCGGTCCCGCGCCTGCGCCGGATCATGCTCGACCGTCGGCCCCTGCGGGTCCAGTGCCCAAGAGCAGGACGAGTACGGGGAATGGGCCACCAGCCCGCGCCCCTCCAGCACCGTGCCCACCAGCGTTCGCCGATCCAGACCCAGCTGGAGCGCCTGGCGCATCTCGGCCTCGCCCAGAAACGGTGCTGTGGTGCTTTCCAGGTCCAGAATCACCATTACCATGCGAGCCAGTGGCGCCGAATAGAGGTTGAGATCGCGGTCGGCAGTGATCCCGGCCAGGTAATCCGCCGTAAGGCCGCCCACCCCCATCACCTCTCCGCGCCCATGGGCGCGAAGAGCCTCGCCCGGGTCCCGGTAGAAGCGGAACTCGATCCCGTCCAGGTAGGGACGCTCCAGCCCGTAGTAGTCGGGATTGACCTGCAGCACCACATGAGAGAAGTCGCTCTCCTCGATGACGAAAGGCCCCGACCCCACCGGCAGCCGGTTGAACTCCGCCTGCGTCAGCTCCGCCACCGGGACGCCGCGCAACAGGTGGGACGGCAGTATGCCGAGATCGGTCGCGGCTAGGAAGGGCCCGTAGGCCTCCGGCAACCTAAACTGCACCACTCGGGGGCTGACCTCGGTCACCTCGACGTCGGCCCAGAAGCGGGCCAGGGCGGGCAGGCCGGGGAACTCCGGGCTCTGCACCACGCCGACGGTGAACAACACGTCGTCCGCCACCACCGGCACTCCGTCGTGCCAGAGAGCGTCGGGGCGGATGGTGAAGGTGTACTCGCGGCCGTCGGAGGACACTTCCCAGGACTCGGCCAGATTGGGCAGAACGTTGCCGCAGCCGTCCAGGCGCGTGAGCCCGCTGAAGACCAGCGAGACGATATCCTCGTCGACCTGGTTGCCTTGGCTGAGGACGGGATTGAGGAAACGAGGGCTGCCGGCCACCCCTTCCACGTAGGTACCGCCGCTGGCAGCTACCAGAACCGTGTCATAGGCACCGGCTGACTGAAGCAGGACAGCCGCCACCAGAAGCACGCCCACCCCCGCCAGCACGACGTGCCAGCGCAGCCGGGACTGCGGCGACCGTTTGGACCTTAGCTCACCCACTCCGGCCTAGAAGGACGGCCTCGTCGCCAGCACGTTGAGGAAGCCGAAGATCAGGAAGGCGATGCCCAGGCCGATGGTGGCCTCATAGAGAGTCTTCTCTAGGCCCCGGCGCGTCCGGTAGAGAGAGGAGTCCCCGCCGAACATGCTGCCTAGCCCACCGGTACGCGCCTGCAACACCACCAGCGCGGCCACGGCGGCCGAAATGAGTATCTGGATCACCTGTAGGAAGGGCGCCAATCCGATAAGGAACTGCTGCATCCGGGGATGCCTCCTGGAGAGATCCCGCTCATTATAGGGGTCGCCCGGCGTCTCCGGCAACCTGTCGCCGCGACTTGGCCCGGCGGGGCGGCCGTCGCGCCCTACTTGCCCACCGGTTCTGCCCGGCTATACTCACCCTCAGCCGCGGGCGCGTCATCCTCTGGAGGGCGGTTAATGGACTCCCGACCACATCTCTCCGTGGTTGTTCCCGTATACAACGAAGAGCGCTGCATCGCCGAGAACCTCCGCGGAGTGCTGGAGTACCTTGCCGCCCAGCCGTACACCTCCGAGGTCATCGTGGTGGACGACGGCAGCCGCGACAACACCGCCTCTCTGGTTGAGCAGATCGCGGCGACGGCCCCCAGCCTTCGTCTCATCCGCAACGACCACCGGGGCAAGGCCTTTGCCGTCCGTACCGGCGTGCTCGCTTCGGCGGGCGAACACGTGCTCTTCGCCGACGCCGACATGGCCACCCCCATTCACCAGACGGCCAAGCTGCTCTCCGCGCTCGAGGACGGGAACCAGGTCGCCATCGGCTCCCGAGAGGGCTACGGCGCCCGCCGCTACAACGAGCCCTGGATGCGTCACTTCATGGGCCGCGTCTTCAACCTCGTGGTGCGAATCCTGGTGATGGGGCAGCACCGCGACACCCAGTGCGGCTTCAAGGCCTTCACCCGAGCCGCCGCCCAGGACATCTTCCACTCCGTACGCCTCTACGGCCCCTCCGCTCCCGTGCTGGATGCCCCCCTGGTGACCGGCTTCGACGTGGAACTGCTGTACCTCGCTCACCTGAAGGACTACCGCGTGGTGGACCTACCGGTGGAGTGGCACTATGGCCCGGGCAGCAAGGTCAGCCCGCTGCGCGACTCCTGGCGGAACTTCCGCGACGTGCTCCGCGTGCGCTATAACGCCATGCGCGGGCTCTACGGTTAGCCTATACCTTCTTCTGCTTCCAGCCCCCGCGGTAGAACCAGAAGGCCATAGCTAGCGAGTTGGCGATGCTGGCCAGGCCCCAGCCCACCCAAACACCGTCCAGCCCCAGCGGAGTCAGTCGCGACAGCGCCAGACCCACCGGCACCTGGATACCCCAAAGGGTGAAGAGGTTCACCATCATCGCCGGCACGGTGTTGCCTGCCCCGTCCAGCGCCCTGCCCATGACCACGCCGACGGCGCTGAAGGCGTAGCCGATCGCGACAATGCGAATGGCGCGCACTGCCACCGCCGCTACGTCCTCAGTGCAGTGGAACCACGTCGCCACCACGGGCGCCTGCCACGCGAGCAGTGCCATCGCCACCACCATGAAGGCGAGACTGGCTCCGGAGATGATCCAGGCGCTCCGCTCCGCCCGCTCCGGCCTCCGCGCACCCAGGTTCTGCCCCACGAGCGTCCCGGCGGCATTGCCCATCCCAAAGCCCGGGGTGAGGAGCATCACCGTCAGACGGGTAGCGACACCGTACCCGGCGATGGCTGCCGTCCCGAACGGGGCGACAACGGCTATCATCGCCACTCGGGACGAACTACGCAGGACCGCCTGCACGGCGCTAGGCAGGCCAACGGTCACCATGGTCCGGATGACCGTCCAGTCGGGCGCCAGATGGCCCCAGAGCATCTGGAAGCGCGCCCGCCCGGCCGTCAGCAGGCCCAGGCCCACGACGACGACAATCAGCTGGGCGAACACCGTCGAGAGCGCCGCCCCCGCCACGCCCAGCGGCGGCAGCCCTGCCACCCCGCGAACCAGGACCGGCAGAAGCGCCAGGTTTGTCAGGTTGCCCACGAGCGCCAGCCACAGGGCCTCTCTGGCGTTACCCGCCCCGCGCAGCACGGAGCTCAGCACCAGTGCCACCACGATGACCGGAAGGCCAAGAAAGGTAAGCCGGAGATAGAGGACCGCCGGCGGGAGCACGTCCTGGTCCGCGCCGAGGATCTGCACCAGCGGCGCCGAGGTCAGCCAGCCTACCGCCCCCAGAACCACGCCCAGCACTGTCGCGAACATCAGCGCCTGCGTGGCGGCATGACTGGCGGCGGCGTGGTCCTTCTCGCCGATTCGCCGGGCCACCACTGCCGCCCCGCCCACGCCAAGGCCCATCGCTAGGCTCGTCAGCACCCAGCGCACGCTCCCGCTGAGAGAAACGGCGGCCAGCGCGCTCGAGCCGAGGTACCCCATGAAGTAGAGCTCGGCGATCTGGAACACGTTCGACACCGTCATCTCTAGCGTCATCGGCACCGCAAGGCGCCAGATCCCGCGGGACAGGCTGCCAGTGGTGTAATCGGGGGCGCGTCGAGCTACTGCTGCTGCTCCATTGGGCATGATCGCTCCACTGGTTGAGGTGTGGCTTCGAGGGCGGTTGGCCGCGGTCACCGGTGGGAATCATACCAGCGACTACACGACAATGTCATTCTGCCCGTTCGCGGCCCCAATGGCGCGATGAGTCGCGCGCACGGGAATGATGTTTTGTCTGTAGTGCTGCGCATGGCTACACTAGGTTGATTGCGGCACCAGGGAGCCGAGTTAGTGGCCGACCTAGAAAGCATCGTCCAGCCGCTCCGCAAGCTGCTGGAGGCCAAGAGTGGGGTCCGTGACAACACCCTCACCCGTTCGCGCGAGCTGATTCGACTGTGCGCGAACTCCATCCGCGCCACCCATCGAACCGAGTTCGAGACCGCGCGCGGCCTGCTGGCACAGGCACGTGAACTGGGCGGGCAGATGCAGGCCGACATTGCCGACCACCCCGACCTCTACTACACCGGCTACACCCAGGACGCCCTTAAGGAATACGCTGAAGCCTGCATCACCCTGGCGGTAGTGACGGACGCCCCCATTCCAGACGCCCAGGCTCTGGGCGTGGAACCGGCCGCGTACCTCAACGGGCTGGCCGAAGCCATGGGCGAGATGCGCCGCCATGCCCTCGACCTGATACGTCAGGACCAGGTGGACCGCGCCGAAGCCGTGCTCGCGATAATGGACGAGGCGTACTGGCAGCTGGTTACCGTGGACTTCCCCGACGCCATCACCGGACACCTCCGACGCAACACCGACATGGTGCGCGGCGTTCTGGAGCGCACCCGAGCCGACCTAACCACCTCGCAGGAGCAACTACGCCTGCGTCAAGCCATCAGTCGCTTTGAGGCCACGCTGCATGCCGACTCAGACTAAGCCCATCGTCCTTATCGCGTCGCTTCTGCTGGTCGCCCTGGTGGCGGTCCAGATCACTGCCGGAGCCACCGAGTCCCAGGCGCAAGCCCTGGCGCTGGATGCCACTGCCACCGCCATCGCCCTCACACCTACCCCCACAGCGACGGCGACAGCTACTCCTTTGGCGACTCCGACAACCACGCCCACCAGCACCAGAACGCCCCGGCCGGCGCCCACAGCGACACCGACAGCGACTCCTCTTCCAACGCCCGAACTGACCGAGGAAGCGCAGAACGGCAAAGCGATCTACATCGATCAAGACTTGCAGACCATGTTCATCTACGAGGACGGCGCACTTGTGCGCGCGATGCCGGTGAGCACCGGCAAGGCGCGCCAAGACAGCTTCACTCCCGCTTGGGAGGGCCGCGTGGGGCACTACGTCGGCACCTTCACCTCTTTCGGCACCACTCAGGATGAGGGCTGGTACTTGTTCATGGCCGACGGGGGCATCCTTATCCACGGCGCCCCGTACTTGGTCGAGAATGGTGTCAAGGTGTACCAGGAGTTGGACGCGCTCGGCGCCTACCCGGCCAGCCATGGCTGCATCCGCGTGTCACCGGAGGACGCCAAGTGGTTCACCGCCTGGGGCCCCCAGGGCGCGCATTGCGTCATCAACGAACTACCGCAGCGCTTCTGGGGGATACCGGCACAAGGGGCCGGCTAGAGGTCCGACCCCGCACAGTCGCACTCGCACAGAGGCCGCCGGCAGCACCGGCGGCCTCTTGTCATTCGCGTCACCGCTTCCTTACTGACCCTGGTACCGCGACTGATGGGGATGTAGCACCAGCAAGCCCTCGGGCGCCGGCCGCAGACGAGGGTCCACTTCCAGCTCGTTCATCACCGCCTGCGCCCCAGGCACCGCGCGCGCTATGCTTTCGGCAACGCGCGACTCATCGCGGTTGGCCACGATCCCCTGCAGCGTCACAGTGCCGCGGCTGACAGCTACGTCTATGGCCCGCAGATGCGTTCGTGGGTCCTGGGCTAGGGCGGCCGTAACCGCCGCGGCCACCCCGCTGTCGATAGTGAGGCGGTTGTCCACCCCGACGACGCCTTCAATCTGGCGCACGGCCTCGTCGGCCGCCCGCTTGGTATCGAGGTCGTAGGCGGGGCCGGCAATAGCAACTACGCCGCCCTCAACGCTTATGTCTAGTTCGCCGACGGGGCAGCCGACACTGGCTAGGCGGCCGCGCACCTCCTCGACGATGGCGGCGTCGGGCCGGGGCGTGTAGCGGGTGAGCGTCGCCCACTGCTCGCGGTCCAGGTTGAGCTCTAGGTCGCCTCCGTGGGCAGAGCTAACCAACTCAGCCGGCACTACCATTCCGAGACCGCCCTCGCCCTCGCTGCTGACCACAAGATGGGTGATTTCGCCCGTCTCGTCGTCGGCCAGCACGTGATCCACTACGGCGACGCTGCTGTCGCCCAGGCGTACTGGCGTCCCCCGGCCAACGGCGCCGCGCGCCTCCGGCCAGGTACGTACCCAGCGGCGCGTCACGGCGGCGGCCAGGGCGGGCCGCGATCCCTCGGCCGAGCCGTAGCGGCGCAGCCAGTAGAGTGCTCCGCCCGCTGGCATTCCCGATACACTCATATCGCAGACCTCAAACTCGGTGGACCGGAACGCCCTCTGGGCCGCCAAGTCCTCGGAATCCATATCCATCATGATGCCGCCGCCGTCGTCCACGCGCACTACCAGTGAGCGCGGCAACACGACGCTAACTTCATCGCCCTGCAACGCCACCACCAGATCACTCACCTCACCGGTGTGGCGGTCCAGCACTACCTGGGACAGACGGCCTAGGCGGCCGCTCCTGCTCCTCACTTCGCTGCCTATCTTCAGCTCGGTCATCGCTAACCTCCTTGTGAAGACCGACCGCAGCTTATAACACTAGTCTTGTATATTATACGCGAGCATGCGGGCTCCGGTCAAGAGCCCCGCCGAAGTCGTCCTTGCGGGGGCTCAGGCTGGCCCTTTGGGGGGATGCTACCAGACGCGGCAGAGGAAGCCTTTGAGGTACGACGACTCGGGGAAGGAAAGGAGAACCGGGTGGTCAGGTGCTTGCGACAGCGGCTCCAGGATCTGGACGTCCCGGTCTGCGTCCACCGCCGCCCCGAACACCACCTTCTGGAAGAGGTCGGCCGATACCAGGCCGGAACAAGAGAAGGTGGCGAGAACGCCACCGGGCCGCAGGAGGGCCATGCCGAGCAGGTTGATGTCCTTGTAGCCCCGGGTGGCCCCCTGGACCTGCCGTGTGTTCTGGGCGAACTTGGGCGGGTCGAGCACAACCACATCGAATAGGCGGCCCGCGTCCCGGTAGCGGCGCAGCACCTGAAACACGTCGCCCGCCACTTCCTCGCGGCGCTGCGCGGGCAGATCGTTGCGGAGCAGGTTACGCCGCCCGGCGGCTAACGCGGACGCGGAGGTGTCCACATCGGTGACGGAGCGCGCTCCCGCTCGCAGTGCATGGACGCCAAACCCTCCCGTGTAGGCGAAGGCATTCAGCACCTCGGCCCCAGTACAGTGCCGGGCCACCACCCCGCGGTTGCGGCTCTGGTCCAGGTAGAGCCCCGTCTTGTGGCCCGACCGGACGTCGACCTCGAACGCGAGGCCGTCCTCCGAGACGGTCAGCGTCGCGGGCTCCGGTCCGCAGACCGGCTCGACACGGCTCTCCATCCCCTCCAGCCGGCGCGTGTCGGCATCGCTGCGTTCGTAGACGCTCAGGCGACCCCAGGTCCCCAGTTGCGGCACCGCCTCCGGCGTGATCACTTGCGGCAGCAGTTCGTATAGCACCTGCCGTCGGACCTCGATCCCCAAGGTTAGCGCCTGAACCACCAGTACCGCCTCGGCGGAGCCGCGATCGACGTACAGGTCGGCTACCAGGCCAGGCAGGCCGTCTGACTCGGCGTTGATCAGCCGCGCTGAGCTGCTGTTCCAGGCCGGCAGCCGCCGGCGTCCTTCCACTGCCCGCTGCATCCGCGCGCGCCAGAAGCCGGCATCGAGGGGCTGATCCTGGTCCCAGGTGAGCAGTCGGACCTGGATCTGGGAGCGGGCGTTGTAGTACCCGCGGGCCAGCCAGCGGCCGTCCGCGGCCAGCACGTCGACGTCGCCACCGTGCTCAGCCTCCACGCGAGCGAGCGCTCCGCTGAACAGCCACGGGTGCCGGTTTATGACGCTCTTCTCCCGCCCGGGCTTCAGTCTCGCCGTTCCCATCTCAGGCATCGCGCACCTCCAGCACCAGCACCCCGCCAATGACCAGCAGAGCGCCGAGAACCTGCAGCCCAACGAGCAACTCACCCAGCACCAGATAGGCCAGAAGCGCTGCCACCACCGGCTCCGACAGCCCGAGAATGCTGGCCACGCTGACCGGCAGCCGAGTGAGCGCGCCCAAGTACATGAGGTAGGAGAGCATGATGCCCAGCGACATACCCCCCAGTTCCAGCCACCCCTGCAAAGGCATGCTCGGCACCAGGTCGGGCGAAATCTGCGCCAATCCCAGGAAGACGGTGCCGAAGGCGAAGGCGTAGAAAAGGTTGGTCATCTCCGAGTACAGGCGACCCGCCTTCTTGCCCAGCAGGTCGCGCCCGGCCTGGAAGAGCCCGACTGACAGCGCTACCGCGATGCCGAAGACGGTCAGGGTGGAGCTGCCCAGGTCATAGACCTGCGAGACGAGGAGGCAGCCCCCCAGTGCCATGACGAGCGACATGGCCTTGCGCCTGGTGATCGGCTCGCCGAACAGCGGCCGCGAGAGGAGAACGGTGAACACGGGCGCGCTGTAGGCCATCACCGTTGCCACCGTCACCCCGTTGAGGTTGACGGACGTCCCCCAGGAGGCGTTATTGAGGGTGATGCCCACGAAGCCGAAGAGAACCAGGAAGGGCAGGTGCTTCCGCTGCACGCGGAGCCCGCCCCAGGTATCGCCCAGCCGCCGCCCGCGCACGACCAAGAGGCACAACAGGACGGAAGAGACGATGAGGCCGCGCCAGAACATGAGGCCGGTGGGATGGAGGGGGTAGGTATCCAACAGGCGGCCCAACCATACGGTGCAGATGCCCCAACCGGCTCCGTAGCCCAGTCCCATAAGCACGCCCAACATCCGCCTCCGGCCAGCCGTCGCTGTCTCGGCCGGTACCCCGATGGCCGCGCTCACCTCCGCTCCACTCGCACCACCAGAACCTCAGTGGTGCCGTCCGTCACCCGCGCCCGGTGGTCGACGTGGTACCCCGGTAGCCAGAGGGTGCCGGCGTCACCGACAAGGATGGGGTACGCCGACCGGTAGGCGGCCGGGATCTTGAGGTTGATCATCAGCTCGTTGATCTTCTTGCTGCGGCCGCCCAGCCCCAGAGGCTGCATGCGCTCGCCCTCGCGTCGCGACCGCAGCTCCAGCCGCTCGCCACAGACCGCCCCGTCCAGATAGGCGGTCCAGCGGTGCTCCCTCGTCAGAGCGTCATCTGCCAGCGCGCCTCGCGGCCGGGTCTCCGTCAGCACCTTCCACCCGGCCGCCATTAGCGCCTCTCCCGGCACCGGCAGCGCAACGCTGGTCAGGCCCTCCGGCAGCTGTGGGTACTCGTCGCCTGGCCGGCCCGCCTGCTCGACGTCACCAATGGAGAAGGTGTCATAGCCGACGCTGAGCAGCAGCCCCTGGGGCAAACCGGCCTTGACTCCCGCCCCGTCAGCATTCTGCACCGCCTCCACCGCCTGCTCCACGTGGATCCAGTCTATGTTGCGCAGCGGCGGCCGCAGATGGGAGATGGCCCGCCGGATCAGCGCTCGCCGCACACTCAGGTGCAACGATCGGAATGCCTCCAGGTCGAAGACCACCTCCGTCTCAGCCTGGGCCCTCACCGCCCGCTCCCAGGCCCGCTCTACCTCCGCGACGAGGTAGTCGTGGTCGGCGGCCAGCACCTCAGCCGTGCGTCGGACCACCGCCCGCAGGTTGGGGTTGTAGGTTTCCAGGTAAGGGATGAGTTCCTGTCGTAGGCGGTTGCGGTAGTAGGTGGTGTCCAGATTGGAGCGATCGAACCGCGGCCGCAGGTCGTGCTCGGCACAGTAGGCTTCGATCAGGCTCCGCGGCGCGTGGAGCAGCGGTCGCACTAGCCGCACCACCGCCGGCACTCTGGCACCCTCGCCGACCCGGAGGCCGGCCAGCGGCGTGGACGGTACCATGCCCCGCAGGCCGCCCAGCCCCGATCCGCGCAGGAAGTGCATCAGCACCGTCTCCACCTGGTCGTCGGCGTTATGACCGACGGCAACCGTGGCTGCCCCCGCCTGACCGGCCGTCCGGCCCAGGAAGGCATAACGCACTTGGCGCGCTGCCTCCTCCATCGCCACCCCCCGCCGCCGCGCCACCTCGCCCACGTCCGCCGCCTCCACCGTCAGCGGTACGCCCCAGCGCCGGCAGATCTCCCGCACGAAGGCCTCGTCCGCGTCCGATTCCTCACCGCGGAGCCGGTGGTTCAGGTGAGCGGCGTGCACCGTCAGCTCCCACTCCGGGGCCAGTCGCCCCAGCAGGTGCAGCAAGGCCAGAGAGTCGGGCCCGCCGGAGAACCCCACCACGGTAACGCTTCCGGGCGGGAAAAGGAGGTGCTGCGCTGCCGTGCGGCGCACCACCTCCTCCAAACTCTGGGCAGGCAGGATGCCGGCCCCCACCGTCATCTAGAACCCCTCGAGTCGACTCAGATCGGCGATACCGGTCGCCAGCGCCGACACGTGCTGGACCAGCGCCAGTCGATTCCGCCGCTCCGACGGATCATCCGCCATCACCAACACCTCATCAAAGAACCGGGTGATCGTCGGCGTCAGGCTCTGGAGCGCCGTGAGCAAGTCGTCAACTCCACTCCCCGGCCCGATGCCGGCGCCGTGGCTCAGGAAGGCCTCATGGAGCTCATGCGCCGCCGCCGCACCCAGGTCGTCGGGGTGAAGTTCCAGGTCGCCCTCCAAGTCCCGCACGATGCGCCGGCAGCGGCCGTAGGCGTTCAGCACATCCATCCAGTCCGGGCGCGACACCCACTCCTGAAGCCTTGTGGTCGAGACCACCGCCCAGTACGGGTCGTGACCGCGCTCGGCCAGCACCGCGTCCACCACGTCGTAGCGGAGGCCCTGCTCCTGCAGGTGCACACGCAGTCGCTGCGTGATGAACTCCACCGCCCGCGCCTGTACGTCCGGCCCCGCCGAAACCGGTAGCCGTTCCGCCACCAACGCCAGGGCCTTACGCAGGTCGAGCCGCGTGCGCCACTGGATCAGGTTCTGCACCAAGCCGGAAGCCGCTCGGCGCAGAGCGTACGGGTCGGCCGACCCGGTCGGTTCCATTCCTACGGCCAGGAGACCGAGGATGCTGTCCAGCCTGTCGGCCAAACCCACGGCCAGCCCAATCCGTGTCGACGGCCCCGCCTCGCCCGATCGGCGCGGGTTGTAGTGCTCGGCGATGGCCGTGGCCACTTCCTGATCCTCACCCTGGCGCCGAGCGTAGAAGCTGCCCATGACGCCCTGCAGCGAGGTGAACTCGACCACCATGTTGGTGGCCAGATCGGCCTTGGATAGTCGCGACGCCCGCACTGCCATGGGCACCTCCTCCTCGGTGAGCCCGAGAAGAGACGCCAACGTGGGCACGATGGCCTCCATTCGCTGCGTCTTGTCCAGCATGGAGCCCAACTGCTCCTGGAAGGTGAGCGTCCCCAGACGAGGCAGATACGACTCCAACCGCTCCTGCAGGTCCTCACGGAAGAAGTAGGAAGCATCGGCGAAGCGGGCCCGCAGCACGGCTTCATAGCCGCTCCGCACCAGATCCTCGCCCGCGGTACCGCCGTTTCGCACGGCCACGAAGTAGGGCAGTAGACGGCCTTCGGCCTCGACAGCGAAGTAGCGCTGGTGCTTGCGCATGACCGTCGTCAGCACCTCGCGCGGCAGCACCAGGTACTCGTCGGAGAACGAGCCCAGGATGGGTGTGGGCGACTCCACCAGGTTGGCCACCTCGGCCAGCAAGTCCGCGTCGTCCACCAGCGTCCCCCCCACCGCGTCCGCCAGTTCCGTGGCGCGAGCAGAGATTCGAGCGACCCGCTCTTCCACGGAGAGAACGATCCCGGCTTCGGTGACCGTGCCCTCGTAGTCGGCTGCAGTCGCCACTACCGCGGCCGTCGGCTGCGCCGCCCGCAGTAGGCGTGTGGTGCTGCCACTGCTGAGGCCGGCGAACCGGAAGGGCACCACGTCCTCGCCCAAGAGGGCCAGCAGCCAACGGACCGGGCGCGAGAAGGCAGTGCCGGTGTCGTTCCAGCGCATGCTCTGGTGGAACCGGAGACCACTGAGCATCTCCGGCAGTTCGCGCGCGAGCACGGCCGCCGCCGGCTCCCCCGGTCGCCGGACTTCGGCCACCACGTAGCTACCCCCATCAACGTCGGCGGCAGTGAGCGCGTCCACGCTCAGTCCATGGCGGCGAGCGAAGCCCTCGGCCGCCTTGGTGGGTGCGCCGTCGGCATCGAAGGCGGCCCGCGCCGGCGGCCCCTTGACCACCGACACGTCGTCTGCCTGCGACGGGGCCAGCCCGTGTATGATCGCCACCAAACGCCGCGGCGTGCCCTTCACCGAGACCGTCTCGTAGTCCAGACGCTCCCGCGTCAGGAGTTCGGGCAGCCGTCGCCGCAACTGCTCCAAGGCCGACTGCAGATCAGCGTGAGGCAACTCCTCGGTGCCCACCTCGAGCACGAACAGCTGCGGTTCGCCCTTGGGCTCCGGCAGTTCGAACGAGCCGGACGGCACCGCCGTCGCGGTACGCCAGGTCCTCGCCTGCAGAGGGAAGCCCTCCTTCTCGCGCTGCTCCAGATAGGCGACGGCCACTCGCCGCGCCAAATCGCGCATACGGCCGAAGTACACCGCCCGTTCGGTGACGCCGATGGCGCCTCGGGCGTCAAGCACGTTGAACACGTGGCTGCACTTGAGCACGTAGTCGTGCGCGGGCAACACCAGTCCCCGCTCCAAGGCCGCCTCCGCCTCGGCGACGTAGATGCGGTACATCCCGCTCAGCCGCCCGACGTCGGCCACCTCGAAGTTGTAGGTGCAATGCTCCACTTCCTGACGGAAGAGGATGTCGCCGTAGGTGATGTCGTCCCGCCAGCGAATATCCAGGAAGGTGGGCACGCCCTGTAGGAACAGCATGATGCGCTCGAGCCCGTAGGTGATCTCCACCGACACCGGGTCCAGGACGGAGCCGCCGGCCTGCTGCATGTAGGTGTACTGGCTGATCTCCGCGCCATCGCACCACACTTCCCACCCTAGCCCCCAGGCGCCAAGCGCGGGCGATTCCCAGTTGTCCTCCACGAAGCGCACGTCGTGGCGCGACAAGTCCACGCCGATGGCCTCGAGGCTGCGCAAGTACATCTCCTGCGGGTCGCCGGGGTCGGGCTTAAGGATGACCTGGTACTGATAGAACTGCTGCCAGCGATTGGGGTTCTCGCCGTAACGACCATCGGCGGGGCGGATGGACGGCTCCACATAGGCCACGCGCCAGGGCTCCGGGCCCAGCACCCGGAGATAGGTGGCCGGATTCATGGTGCCGGCGCCCACCTGCACGTTATGGGGCTGCCAGATCAGGCAGCCCTGCTCCGCCCAGAACCGCTCCAGGCGCATAATGACTTCTTGGAACCCCGGTGTATGGTCGCTCATGCGCTGTCCACCTCTCGCGCGAGTCTGCAATGCCTGTTACTGCTCGGGCAGTCTCTGCACCGTCTCGATGAACCGGCGAGACCGGGGCGGCCATTCCACCACGCTACGGATGTAGTCCCCCAGCAGGCCCTCGATCTCGGTGTGCAACCCATCGCTCAGCCGGAGCAGGCCGCAGTCAGTCACGGCGCTCCGCTGCAGGAAGCGCAGCACCTTCTGCGCCCCTACGCTCACCCGCCGGCCCTGTCCCCGCCCTTCGGCACAGTTCGGGCACACCATACTGCCCTCGGCGAAGTCGAACAGGTTGACCTGTTCCTCCAGCCATTCCCCGCAGCCGGGACACCGGTACAACTCGGGCCGGTAGCCTTCCAGGTCCAGCAGGTGCAGCTCGAAGTAGCGCTGAGCCAACTTCGGGTCACAGCCCGATTCGAGCCACTGCAGCGCCTCGACGAGCAGGTCGTACACGCCGGCGGCCGTGTCGCCCTCGCCGACGAAGGTGTCGGTGAGGTCGGCCAGGTAGTGCGCCGCCGCCAGCCGTTCCAGGTCCTCCGCCAGCCCGGCAAACGGATGGACCGTCTCGGCCTGCGATACCACTCCGAAGGTGCGGCCTTGGTGCACCAGCAAGTCGACCTGGCGGAAGAGGTCCACGTGCGCTGCCTTGCGGCTGCTGATCTTGCGGGCCCCTTTGGCCAGCAGTCGCAGCTTGCCCCGGTCGCGGGTGAGCACGGTGATGAGCCGGTCCGCCTCGTCGAAGTCACGCCGGCGCAACACCACTCCCACCGTGCGGAAGAGGCGCGGCGGCGCGGCCATCAGCCGCCCCGGACGGTATTGTACTTCGGCGGCCGCTCCCAGTTCTTGGCCATCTTGGCCTGAAACAGCGCCTCCGCGTCCAGCCCCAGCGCCGAGAGCAGATGCAGGATACGGATGATGGTGTCTATCAACTCTTCACCTACGTCTTCCATTGGGCGGCCCTTCTTATAGGCGTCGGCCGCCTCAGAGACCTCGGAGTGGATCAGGGTGAGCATCTCCCAGATACGGTCATGGTCGGACGAGAAGCCCTTCGCGTCAGTCAGGGCTCGTACCTCCGCCATCTTCTGGTTCAGGCCCACGCTCTCCATCACCACCTCCGCAAGCCGTCATTATAGCACCGGCCCCAGGCCGGAGCGAAGGCTCCGTTCTGGGGCCGCATACACCCGCTGAGAGCGACCCGGCCGTACTGGCCCCGTTGCCGACCACCGCGCCCTCTATCTCACCGGTGGGCGGGCATACGCCGGACGCTGACCTACGGCTCGGCCGGGCCCGTCCGCACCGGGGCGGGCATGTTGTAGCTGCCATCCAACACCGGTGGATAAGGGCCGTAGAACCGGGCGGTGAAGCGAAAGACATCGGGCGGCGCCGGGAGCCAGTTCTTGGCCGCCTCCTCGTCCTCAGGCCGCCTGTGCTGGACGTAGATCACCAGCTTACCGTCCTCGGTGACCAGATCACCATGCTCCAGCATGTAGCTGTTGATCTCGTACCGGTTGATCTCGTTGCCCACTAAGTACCCGTTCTCGTTGTAGATGGGGACCGACCAGAACTGGGTGACCGGGGGCAGGTCGCTCAGGTCGAAGGTGATCGTATAGTTGCTCGAGCCATGCAGCGGCTGGCCCTCGCTGTCGGTGAACCGAAACGCGCCTGTATGCGAGATGGCCTTGTCCGGTCCGCCCCAGCCGGCGTCGGCCATGACGGCGCGATCCATCCAGTCCGTCTCGAAACTGCCTGACATCCGACCGACCATCCAACCGTTCATGTCGGTCAGGCCTGTGCGTAGCATCGCGCGGACGCCCTCAAACCCGGCCGCGAATCCGGCCTCCAGCGCTTCTGTGGTCTCGGCAGGGAGGGAGTCCCAGTCGAACTCAAGCCCCTCGCCGATGCCGATTGACCTCAGTTCGTCGAGCATGGCCGCCTCGGCCAAGGAGTCCTTCATCACGGTGAGGCCCGGATCGTTCAGCACCATGTGCAGGAGAGTGAAGAAGTCCTTTGCGGTCTGCTTGTCCACCTGACCCATGGCTATCGCAGGCATACGGGCATACACGGGGTAGTCGCCCGGCACAATCGCGCGCTCCGACTGCGGCACGCCGGCGTTTCCGTTGGCTATCCACTCGCTCAGGGGCGTCGCCGTGATCTGGTCCTGGTAGGCGTTGATCTCGGCTATCTCCTCTGCCGTACCAGTCTCCACGGCGATACGCACGATCACGAAGACGGTCTTGGTCGGCCACGAGATGATCTCAGTCGTCGGGATGCCTTCCGGCAGCGGGCCCTCGTACCCAGGCGGCACGAAGAGGTACATGCGCGCCTCGGTCCCGTTGAAGGGGCTGCCCACGGTGGTGTGGAAGATGCCGTAGTGATCCATCGCCTGCAGGCTGTAGTAGCGGTCCTCGATCGCGGGCACCTCCACCACCACGGGCTCGCGACGTAGGTCCAGCCATCCCGATCCATACAGTGTGGTGGCGTTGGGCGTCACCACCGGGAAGTCCGGCGAGATCTGCGTGCGCACCCAGGCGAATCGGTTGGTGCCGGCGTAGGCCATGTTGTTCTCCGACTCGTGCTGTGTGCCGATCCAGCGCTGGCCGAGGTAGATCACCTGCTGCAGGCCATAGGGGTAGGCCCTCTCAGCGATCGGCTGGATCTGCTCGGGGCTGACTGCCGCCGGGGAAGGCTGTTGGGTGGGCAGAGGCGCACAGCCCACCAGCCCCGCCAGGATAACCATGATCATGCCGGTGGCCGCGAGCGTGCTCCTCCAATCCGGGTCTCGTACGAGCGAAATCCGACGCACCATGTCCTAGCCCTCCTTTGGCTGCGAACCCCCTTCCGGAAGCTGAAACTGCGCCGCTGAAACCATGGAGCCACCCGGCCACGCCTGGCGCCGGGTGAACGAACTCGCATTCCGCAGTCCGCGAGACCCTTGGCCTCGCCAGAGCCGTATGGTGCAAACAGAGGAGCGGCGAGGATTCACTTGCTCGCCCGGTTGTCCCAGAAACGCACCTCCCAGGAGTGTAGCAAGAGGAGCACTGTCTGTCATGCCGCTAAGTGGCATCAGCAGATGCTAGACGAGGCAATTGCGCCTGCCAACAGCCGATCCGGTCCTAAGGGTTAGCCGTCTCGGGACGCGAAGTACCGCGGGTCCGCCAGCGACGGCGCGCCGGCCGAGAGTCAGTACCCTCGCTGGCTTATGTACTCGCTGACGTCAACGTTATAGACAGCATCTTCCACGGTGAAAGTCGCCCAGGGCCGTCCCTGATCCAGCCAGGTGGCAGAGCCCACCGCGCTCACCATGGTGTCGGGCATCGTCGGGCCGGTTTCGTTGCGGGTGATCCAGAGGATCTTCGCCTTGCCCTCGCCGGGTTCGCGGTATCTCATAGCCTCCATGGTGTCTATCAGCCCCGACTGAGGGCTGAAGCGGACCACGAACGTGTCCTCGCTCTCCTCGAAGGGGACATAGAGCAAGGCCGTCTCGTCGTCCACCGGTGCCCAGCGCACCCGCGGGTCGGTCACCAGGATGGCGGGGAACATCGCCCCCTCCGCCCAGAGGGCGAGGTTGGCGGCCTGGTTGGTGCTGGGGTCGTCGCGGTAGGAGCCCATGGGGCCGTCGAAGAAGCTCTCTCCATCGAGATAGCCCTCGTTCACCTTCATGAGGGGCAGGCCGAAGAAAGTCGCCTCGAAGTAGTGGCGGTAGTCGTGGCCGGCGTTGTGAACGAAGACGAAGCGAGCCGGCACAGGAACGTTCAGGAAGGGGCGCATGGTCGCCCTTCCGCTGAACACCGCCGTCTCGATCAGCGGGACCTGATCGCCATACACGGCGCGAAAGAAGCGCTCCACGGGTGCCGGCAGCCCGCTTGGAAGAGGCACGGTGCCGCGATCCACCGATGCGCCGCTGAAGTGGGGAAAGGGCGCCGGCTTGATGCTAAGCCCGAGCCACACCAGTCCCGACAGACCTGCCAAGGCAAGGACGACCACGACAAGCGGCTTCATATCGCGACTCCTCGCCCAGATAGCAGCGCGAGCCGTCACCCGCGCCTGCGATGACCGGCGGTGGCGGGGCAGGCAAGCTGCGCCGCCGCCTCGAGACTGCTGGGTGCCTTGGTTAGGGCAGCGCTCGACCGGCGCACCAATGCTCCCGGAGCGTGCCTCAGGTCGCGCAGACCAGGCTAGCTCAGCTCGTACTGCCCGGTGTAGAGCTGGTAATAGCGACCCCGCTGTTCGAGCAGGTCGTCGTGGTCGCCGCGTTCGATGATCCGGCCGTCCTCGATCACCAGGATGGCATCGGAGTTGCGCACAGTCGAGAGCCGATGGGCGATCACGAAGACGGTGCGGTCCTGCATCAGCGCGTCCAGCCCCTTCTCGATGAGCCGCTCCGTGCGGGTGTCGATGGAACTAGTCGCCTCGTCGAGCACCATCACCGGCGGGTCAGCCACGGCCGCACGGGCGATGGCCAGCAACTGCCGTTGCCCCTGGGACAGGTTCGTGCCGTCGGCGGTGATCACCGTGTCATAGCCCTGCGGAAGCCGGCGAATGAAGGAGTGGGCGTTGGCCTGGACGGCCGCCTGGATACACTCCTCGTCGCTGGCCGTGAGCCTGCCGTAGCGGATGTTCTCCAACACGCTGCCGGTGAAGAGGTGCGTGTCCTGGAGCACCATGCCGATGGAGAGTCTCAGGCTGCTCTTGGCGATGCGCTGCACGTCGATCCCGTCGAAGGTGATCGTGCCCTCGTCGACCTCGTAGAACCGGTTGACCAGGTTGGTAACCGTGGTCTTGCCCGCGCCGGTTGAGCCGACGAAGGCGATCTTCTGGCCCGGCTTGGCGAAGAGCGAGACGCTGTGTAGTACCGGCTGCCCGGGAACGTAGCCGAAGATGACGTCATTGAAGCGCACGTCACCTCGCAGCTCCGTGTAAGCCACCGATCCGTCCGGCTGCGGACACTGCCATGCCCAGTGAGTGGGATGCCCACCGTCGCCCATCACCTCGAAGCTGCCGTCTGCGTGCTTGGACACACCGACGAGCGTGACGCTGCCCTCGTCCAGCTCAGGGTCCTCGTCCATCACCTCGAAGACGCGCTCGGCGCCCGCCATGGCGGCCAGCACCGTGTTGAACTGATTGCTGATCTGGTTAATCGGCATCCCCATTTGGCGCGAGTACTGCAGGAAGGCCGCCAGCGAACCAACATCGAATCGCCCCCAGACGGTCAGCATGCCGCCCACCATGGCGCTGGCGGCGTACGCGATGTTACTGAGGTTGCCCATGATCGGCATGATCACGGCAGCGTAGAAGTTGGCGCTGGTGGCCGCCTGGCGGTACTCCTCGTTGCGCTGGCCGAACTCCTCGATGGCGGTCTGCTCGTAGCCGAAGACCTTGACCACCTTGAGCCCCTCCACCAACTCCTCGACGTACCCGTTTACGTCGCCCAGGTAGCGCTGCTGCGCCATGAAGTAGGTCCGGCTCTTGCCGCCGATCCTGGTCATGACGAAGAGCATGACCGCCAACACCGCCATGGTCACCAGCAGCAGCCTCGGGCTCAGGACCGCCATCATCACGATCGCACCCGTGAAGCCGATGGCGCTAGAGATGAGCTGAACCAGGCTCTGCTCGAAGGCCATCTGCACCATGTCGATGTCGTTGGTGAAGCGGCTCATCAACTCGCCATGGGAATGGGCGTCGAAGTACCGCAGCGGCAGCTTCTGGAGCTTGGCGAACAGGTCGCGCCGCATCGTGTTCGACGTCCGCTGTGCCACTTCGATCATGAGGCGGCTCTGCCCGTAGGAGGCGACCACGCCCGCGAGATAGATCGCCCCCAGGACCAGGAGCGTCCGCGCCAGCCCGGGGAAGTCGCCCGGGAGGATGTAGTCATTGATGATGGGCTTGAGAAGGTAGTTGCCCGCCAGCGATGTGCCCGTGCTGATGAGCATAAGCACAACCACGACCGCCAGGATCGGCCACCGCACCTTCAGGTAGCCCAGAAGCCGCAGACTGACCTGCTTGAGGTCCTTCGGCCGCTGATACCCGCCCCGCGGGATCCCCGGGCCGCCCGCCGGAGGCCCCCCGGGACGCCCAGGGCGACGCCGACCGGCGCCGGCAGGCGCGCTCGCCCCGGCGGTTGGTTGTGAAGCTCTTGATGGGGTGCTTCGGTCCGCGCTCATCCTGCCAGCACCCCCTCCTGCTGAGACTGGTTGATCTCCTGATACACCTTGTTCTCCGCCAGCAGGGATTGGTGCGTACCCTCACCGATGAGCTTCCCGTCGTCGATAACTAGTATCCGGTCTGCGGCCCGTACCGAACTGATTCTCTGCGCGATGATGAAGACGGTCGTATCCGCCAGTTCGCGGTAGAACGCCTCGCGGATTCGCTCCTCCGTGGCCGAGTCCACCGCGCTGGTGCTGTCGTCCAGGATCAGAATCCGCGGCCGCTTCAGCATGGCCCGGGCTATGGTCAGGCGCTGCTTCTGCCCACCGGAAAGGTTGACGCCTCCCTGGCCCAGGTCGGTCTCGTATCCGTCCGGAAAGCTCATGATGAACTCGTGAGCCTGAGCGGCCCGGCAGACCGCCTCGATCTCCTCTATGGTGGCGTCCTCGCGGCCCCAGAGCAGGTTCTCGCGGATGGTTCCCGAGAACAGGGTGTTCTGCTGCAGCACCACGCCGATTGCACCGCGCAGATCGTCGAGCCGATAGTCCCGCACATCATGACCGTCCACCAGCACCGACCCTGCCGTCACGTCGTAAAGGCGTGGAATCAGGCTAACCAGTGTTGACTTCCCCGAGCCCGTCCCACCCACTATGGCCACAACCTCGCCCGGCTCGGCGGCGAAGCTTACTCCCGATAGCACCTCAGCGCCGCTGCCGCTGAGATCGTACTTGAGGCTGACATCGCGGAACTCCACTCGGCCGGCCGTCACCCGCGGGAGATCGCTCCCGCCTTCCGGTCCAACGCTATCAACGATGTCGATCTCCGTCTCGAGAACCTCCAGCACGCGGCGTGCACTCGCCTGGGCGCGGGCGGACATGACGAAGACCATGGAGATCATCATGACGCTGAAGAGGATCTGCATGATGTAGCTCAGGAAGCTGATCAGCTCGCCTGCGCCCAGCCGACCGCCGGCCACCATACCACCGCCTTGCCAGATCACCACCAGGGCGGTGCCGTTCATGACCAACATCATTACCGGCATGTTCAGGATAACGACGCTCACGGCTCTGATGAACGCGTTGGTGAGGTCATCGTTGGACTGCCGGAACTTAGCGTTCTCGAAGTCGGTCCTCACGAACGACTTGACCACCCGCTGGCCGATGAGATTCTCCTGCAGGGTGGCGTTCATGGAATCGATCCGCTCCTGCACGATGGCGAAACGGCGCCCGGCCGTCCGCATCACCAGCAGAACGGCGCCCACCAGAATCGGGATGGCCACTGCCAGAATGACGGACAGCTCCGAGTTGATGCTGTAGGCGAGGAGAAAAGCGATGATAAGCATCATCGGCGCGCGCAAGAGTATGCGGAGCGCCATGAGGAAGGTCATCTGGAGATTGTTCACGTCGTTGGTCACGCGGGTGATCAGCGAGGCGGTGCTGAACTTGTCGATGTTCTTGAAGGAGAACAGCTGGATCTTGGTGAAGAGAGCGTCGCGCAGGTTCGCGCCGAAGCCCATGCTTCCTCGGGTGGAGAAGAACATCATGCCCACGCCGAAGGCGATGGCCGTGAGCGCCAGAAGCGCCATATAGAGGCCGATACGGGCGATGTAGCCGATGTCTTGGTTGACGATGCCGATGTCGACGATCCGCGACATCAGCAGTGGCATGCTCAACTCACAGGCCACGTCGATCAGCACGAAGATGGGCACCAACAGGACGTCGCGCCTGTACTGGCCCACGTAGGCTGCCAGCTTTCCGATCAAGTACGGCTCCTTCGCAGAAGAGTAGTGGCTCTAGGGCTGGAACTGGGAGAGATTCGCACGCATTCGCTGGAGCAGGTCGCGCAGCCGCTCCCGATCGGCGCCATCAAACCCGGCCAGCATCTCCGAGTCGAGCTTGGCGAAAGCGGCGTCAATGCGAGCGATGAGGGCCCGACCCGGCTCTCTCAGGTACACGCGCGACAAGCGCTCGTCTGTCGGGTCGGCACGTCGCTCGACGTAACCGCCCCGTTCCATACGCTTGACCACCTTCGACACCGCTGCCGCTGATATCCCCAACTTCTCGGCCGCCTCGGAGTGGGTGACGCCGTCATGCCGCGAGAGGACCATAAGGAGCATGGACTGCCCGCGGAACAGACCGATGGCGTCTAGAGAGCGGTCGGCCATGGTGCGGTGCAGCCGGGACACACCCGCCAGTAGTTGTCCCAGTTCCTGCTCCGGCGTCGGAGGCATCACTTCACCTGTACATAGTTAACTGGTGTAGGAGTATAGAAGCGGCAGCCAGGGCTGGCAAAAGGTGGGCCCCCGCCCGAGCCGGGTACGTTCGCGCTCGGTACCAACAACGACAACGCTCCCGGCCTGGGAGGGGCGGGAGCGGCTGACAACTCATTGGTACCCCCGGGGCGACTCGAACGCCCGCGCACGGCTCCGGAGGCCGCTGCTCTATCCACTGAGCTACGGGGGCACACTCCGTTACCGAACAATATAGCAGTGCGCCTATTAACCGGCAATTCGCCGACCCAGGAAGGGCGGCCGGCACCGTCCACCTCGCCGCCGATGTGGCCCCAACGCCGTCCGCAATAGTATAATCGGCACGATGATCCCTGAGAGGGCGCAGCAGTAGCTGACAGCACCGGCCTGGCCCCACCGACTGGACCAGGCCGCTCGTGTGCGCCCCGGCGAGACTCACCGGTTCCCGGCTAGCTAGGAGCAAGTGTTGGCGTCACAGACAAGCGAGGACCCTCTACCCGACTATCGCGAGATCGTTCGCCGGATCATGGCCGCCGCCTTGGACGCCGTGGACCCCGAGAGGGCCGTCCTCAACGCCATCCGCCGCGAGGGTGACACTCTGTACATCAGCGGCCGACCCTACGACCTGGCCGAGATCGACCGCGTCATCCTGGTTGGCGGAGGTAAGGCCGGCGCGCCCATGGCCAAAGCCGTCGCCGCTGTGGTGGGAGACCGGCTGCATTCCTGCGTCGTCAACGTCAAGGATGGCTACACCCTCAGCAAGCAGCAGGCGGCGGAGATGGCCGAGCAGGCCTCCTGCCCCGTCCGCTTCATCGAGGCCGGGCATCCCACGCCCAACGAAGCGGGAGTGGAAGGGGCGCGCCTGATGGCCGACTCCCTGCAGGGCGTCACCGATCGCGATTTGGTGCTCTGCGTCATCTCCGGCGGCGGCTCCGCTCTCATCTCGCTCCCGGCCGAGGGCATCGCCCTGGGCGACATTCAGGCCCTCACCGACCTTCTGCTCCGCAGCGGCGCGACCATCAACGAGATGAACACCGTTCGCAAGCACCTGTCCGCCATCAAGGGGGGCGGCCTGGCCCGCCTGGCGCAGCCGGCGCGATTGGTCGCGCTGCTGCTGAGCGACGTAGTGGGCAATCCGCTGGACGTCATCGCGTCGGGACCCACCGTGCCCGATACCACCACCTTCGCCGATGCCGGGGACGTCCTCGCGAAGTACGACCTGACCGATCGCGTTCCCGAGCCGGTGCGGCGGCGGCTGCAGGCAGGTATGGCGGGCCGGATCGCCGACACGCCCAAGCCGGGCGATCCCATCTTCGACCGGGTACAGACCCTGGTAGTGGGCAGCAACGACATCGCCGCCGCCCGCGCCGTGGAACAGGCCCGGCAGGAAGGGCTGCACTCGCTCCTCCTCACCACCTACCTGGAAGGCGAAGCGCGCGAGGTGGCCAAAGTGGCAGCCGCGTTGGCCAAGGAGATGGTGATGAGCGGCCAGCCGCTGGCCCGCCCTGCCTGCCTGGTGGCCGGCGGTGAGACCACGGTCACCATTCGCGGCGAGGGCAAGGGGGGCCGCAACCAGGAGCTGGCTCTGGCAGCCGCTCTGGCCCTCGAGGGCTGGGACGGCGTGCTGGTGGCCACCCTGGCCACCGACGGTACCGACGGCCCCACCGACGGCGCCGGCGGAATCGTCGACGGCGATAGCGCCGCCCGCGCGCGTGACCTGGGGCTGGATCCGGCCGCCTACCTGCGAAACAATGACTCCTACCACCTGCTTCAGAAGACCGGCGAGCTCGTGATCACCGGTCCCACCAACACCAATGTGAACGACTTGCTCTTCATCGTGGCCTACTGATAGGGGGCGGCAGATGTACGATACTGCTCTTCTTGATGACGCCCAAGAGCGGGTAGCCGCGCTGAAGACGGCCGACATCGTGATCGGCCTGGTCAGCTACCGCAACGCTCGCACCATCGGGGCGATCACCAAGACCATCGCGCAGGCGCTAACCCAGCACCTGCCCGGCATGCGGACGGTGCTCGTCAACGTGGACGCGGCATCCTCCGATGGTACTGCCCATTCGTTCCTCCGGGCACGCATTCCCGCCGGCGTGGAGCGTTTCAGCACCGGCTACCGCGGCCTCACCGGGGCCGGAAGCGCCACCCGCGCCGTCTTCGAGATCGCGGCGCGCCTCGATGCCCGGGCCTGCCTGGTGCTCGACTCCGGCCTCACCGGCCTCGGCCAGCGGGATGTGCTCGCCCTCCTAGAGCCCATACTGCAGGGCCGGGTGCACCTGGTGCTGCCCGTTCATCAGTGGTCCTTCGTAGATGCCGCTCTCGACGACCTGATCATGCACCCTATGGTACGGTTGATGTACGGGCGCGACGTCCGCCGGCCCATGTCGGGCGGCTGGGCGGTCTCCGGGAAGCTAGCCATGGCTTACTCGGAGCAGGACGTGTGGGAGACCGACGCCGCCCGGGGTGGGCTCGACTTGTGGCTGCTGGTGATGGCTCTGGCGGGAGACGTCCCTCTGATACAGGTGCCATCTTGCCCCAAGGCCCTCACCCTCACTTTCGGCACCACCGCGTACGACCAGCGCTTCACCCACTCCATCAGCACCCTGCTGCGACACCTCGGGTCGCATCAGCGCGTCTGGCGCTCGGCCTGCGCCACCCAGCCCGCACCGTCTGCCGGCCCGCCGCCGCCGGTGGTGGAGCCGACCACGCGCCCAACCGAGGAGTTCTGGGGCGCCATGAGGACCGGCTCGCGCTCCTGGCGGCGCATCCTTCGCCGCATTCTGTCGGCCGACAACCACGCCGACCTCCTGCGCCTGATCCAGGTCGATGACCCCTCCGAGCTGGAGTTTGATACCGACCTCTGGGCGCGCATCGTGCTGGACTTCGGCCTGTGCTTCAACAAGGCCGAGCTCGACCCGGATAAGGTGGCCGCCAGCCTGACCGTCCCCTACTTCGCCCGCTGTCTGGCTCTGTGGAACCAGCTAGACCGCCAGGGGCTGTGCGCTTACGATGCCCTCATCGAAGAACAGGCGCTGGCCTTCGAGCGGGCCAAGCCCTACTTCGCCCAGCGGTGGGACAGTTACGTCGCCTGGGTGCCCGATACACCGGTGCGCTGAACCGGACAGACCTCAGCCCAGCATGGACATGATCCGTCCGCGATTTCGGAGAGTAGTTGATGCCGAGTAACGACAAGCCCCACATTGCGGGCCCGGGGGACGCCGCCCCGGTTGCCCACACCTTACCCATTGCCGAGACCGCCGTCCTCCTCGGGACGGACGTCAACCGCGGGCTCTCGGCCGCTGAGGCGTCCACTCGCCTCTCCCAGTTCGGGCCCAACGAGCTGCAGGAAGCGCCACGGCCTGGGCTCTGGCAGTTGCTGCTCCGCCAGTTCAAGAGCTTCCTGGTGATAATCCTGGTGGTGGCCTGCGTCATCTCCGTCCTGCTGGGCGAGTGGATCGACGCCATCGCTATCCTCACCATCGTCGTCCTCAACTCCGTGCTCGGAGTGGTGCAGGAGTCGCGCGCCGAGGAAGCACTGGCGGCCCTCAAGAAGATGGCCGCCCCGGACGCCAACGTCATTCGGGACGGCCACGCCCTCACCATCCCCGCGTCCGAGCTGGTGCCGGGAGACGTGGTGCTCCTGGAGGCAGGCGACTTCGTGCCCGCTGACGTCCGGCTCATCGAGGTGGCCAATCTCCGGGTAGATGAGTCGGCGTTGACGGGCGAGTCGGTGCCGGTGGAGAAGGACCCCAAGGCCCTGGCGGACAACAACGCTGCTCTGGGTGACCGCCACAGCATGGGGTTCCTGGGCACTACCGTCGTCTATGGGCGCGGGCGAGGCATGGTGATCAGCACCGGGATGGTCACCCAGATCGGCCAGATCGCCGCCATGATCCAGTCGTTCGAGGACGAGGAAACGCCTCTCCAGCGCCGGTTGGACCAACTGGGCAAGTGGCTCGGCATCGCCGCTCTCGTTGTCAGCGGCATCGTCTTCATCCTCGGCACGCTGGGGGGCGAAGACATCCTCGAGATGTTCATGGTGGCCGTGAGCCTGGCCATCGCCGCCGTTCCCGAAGGGCTGCCGGCAGTCGTCACCATCTGCCTGGCCCTCGGGCTTCAGCGCATGGTCAAGCGCCACGCCCTTATTCGTAACCTCCCGGCGGTGGAGACCCTCGGCAGCGCCACCACCATCTGCTCCGACAAGACCGGCACCCTCACCCAGAACCAGATGACCGTCGTACGCGTTTACGTCGACGGCTTGGAGGCCAAAGTCAGCGGCCGCGGCTACGAGCCCTCCGGCGACTTCATCGGTCCCGAGGGTAAGCTCGACGCCGCTGCCCATCCCCAACTGAGCCTGCTCCTCACCGGCTCGGCTCTCTGCAATGACTCTCAGCTCGAGCGCGGGGACGGCAACGAGGGCTGGGGCATCCGGGGAGACGCTACCGAGGCCGCTCTTGTCGTCGCCGCGGCCAAGGCCGGCCTCTGGAAGAAGGCACTGACCGAGGAGCACAACCGGGTGGCGGAAGCTCCGTTCGACTCCACCCGCAAGCGCATGGCCACCGTCCACCCCGACGGAGCCGCTGGCCGCTACGTGGTCTACGTTAAGGGCGCTCCCGACATTCTGGTAGACCTCTCCACCCGCCTGGTCACTGCCGAGGGCATCGTGGAGATGACCCCGGAGCGTAAGGCCGAGATCCTGGAACGTAACCGCCAGATGGCCGGCCAGGCCCTGCGCGTGCTTGGCGTCGCCTATCGCGAGACGAACGACCTATCCGACAACCCTACCCCTGAGGATCTGGAGCACGACCTCGCCTTCGTCGGCCTGTTGGGCATGATCGACCCGCCCCGGCCCGAAGTTCGGACCGCCATCCAGGTAGCCCGTCGCGCCGGCCTCGGCACCTACATGGTCACGGGCGACTACCGCGAGACGGCGGTGGCCATCGGCCGCGACCTCGGGCTCATGAACGAGGGTGACCTGGTCCTGAGCGGAGCGGAGATCTCCGAGATCCCCGACGACGAGTTCGTGAAGATAGCACCCAAAGTGCGGGTATACGCCCGGGTATCCCCCGAGCACAAGGTCCGCCTTGTAGAAGCCCTGCGCGCCAACGGTCACGTGGTGGCCATGACGGGTGACGGCGTCAACGACGCGCCGGCAGTCAAGCGCGCCAACATCGGTGTTGCCATGGGCATCACCGGCACGGACGTCACCAAGCAGACGGCCGACATGGTCCTCACCGACGACAACTACGCTTCCATCGTCGCAGCCATCGAGGAAGGCCGCATCATCTACTCCAACATCCGCAAGTTCGTCTACTACCTGCTCTCGTGCAACGTCGGCGAGATCCTCATCGTCTTCATCGCCACCTTGCTCGGCTGGCCCATCCCGTTGACGGCCATCCAGTTGCTGGTGCTCAACCTACTCACCGACGGCGCCCCCGCGCTGGCCCTCGGCCTCGAGAAGGGCGACCCCGACATCATGGATCGGCCGCCGCGCCCCGTCACCGAACCCATTCTGAACCGGGAGATGCTGGTCGGTATTGCCGTGCAGGCCGTGGCGATCGCCGCCGCGACCCTCACTGCCTACCGGCTCGGCATGTACTGGTTCCCGGATGACATCGGCATGGCCCGGGCCATGGCCTTCGCCACCTTGACCCTAAGTGAGCTCTTCCGGGCCTACACCGCCCGCTCGGAGTACTTCTCCGTGTTCAAGATCGGCTTCTTCAGCAACCGCTTCATGCAGTATGCCGTGCTCGTATCCATCACCATCCTGGTGCTGATGTTCTACGTTCCCGCCCTGCATGATGTATTCGACACTCGGGCGCTCACCTTCGCCCACTGGCTTGACATCCTGCCGCTGGCTCTGGTGCCCTCCGTCGCCGCCGAGGCCACCAAGGCTCTCCTGCTGCGGCGCCTGGCCCTCAAGCGGCAGAGCACCGCCGGAGCCTAGGTCCGATCCACCCCATAGAGGTGTACGAGGGGCGCGTCCTTTGCGGACGCGCCCCTCAGCCGTTAGGCCCTCACTAAAGAACCCCACTCCCCTGCCGATAACCAACCTGAGACTCGTTCAGGAGACTGATCCGGATGCGCAACGAGACACGAGAGACCGAAGAGACACCGGACGGCGGCACCTGGTACCTGGCCCAGGTCGCCGACGGTGCCTGGCGCATCCAAGTTCGCTCCGCCGCCGAGGTGTCACCCCGTCGGGTGCTGGACCACCTTTCCGGCTATCCCGCCGTTGTCACCACCAACGGCAACCTCTTCTACCTGGGCACCTCGCTGTTACGCCTGGCTGCCTCCCGGGACAACTAGCGGCGAAGTTCGCGCCGTAGCGCCGCCCGGGCGGCATGGTAGCCGCACATACCATGCACCCCGCCACCGGGCGGAGTGGAAGACGAGCACAGGTAGAGGCCCGGCACCGGTGTGGCGTACGGTACCGCCGCCATCACCGGCCGGAAGTACAGCTGCCGCAGATCCTGCACGCCGCCGTTGATGTCTCCCCCCACGTAGTTGGGGTTGTGGCGCTCCATCGCCATGGCGGAGAAGCCGTGCCGGGCCAGGACGCAGTCGCGGAAGCCGGGCGCAAACCGCTCGATCTGATCCTCGATGCGCTCCGTCATGTCCTCTTCGGACCCGTTGGGCACGTGGCAGTAGGCCCAGAGGGTGTGCTTGCCCTCCGGGGCCCTGGTAGCGTCGCACAGGCTCTGCTGACACACGATCACGTACGGTCGCTCCGGGTGCCGGCCCTGATTGGACTCCTCTTCGGAGAGAGCGATCTCGTCCATGCCCCCGCCCAGATGCACGGCAACCGCCCGCCGGCACGCTTCCGCCGTCCAGGGCACGGGCTCGGACAGGGCCCAGTCCAGTTTGAAGACGCCTGGGCCATAGCGGTAGCTCTCGAGAGAGCGCCGGTAGCCCAGCGGCAGGGTCGCACCGCCCAGGGAGAGAAGCTGCCGCGGTGTTACGTCGGCGAAGACCGCCGCCGCCCCGTCTAGTTCAGCCAGTGAGGCGATGGGGTGGCTGGTCTCGACCGCGCCCCCCAGGTTGCGCAGCTTGGCCGCCAAAGCGTCGGCCAGCGCCTGGGAACCGCCGCGCGCCACTGGGAAGCCGGCGGCGTGCGCTCCGGCCGCCAGTACCAGACCGAAAGCGGCTGTGGCCGGCCGGCGCAGGGGGATCATCGAGTGCGCGGCCAGGCCGGCAAAGAGCGCCTTAGCGCGCGGGGTGGAGAAGGTGAGGTTGGCCAGCGTTCGCGCCGGCCACAACGCCTTCATCCCGAAGAGACCCAGTGCAATAGGGTGTCGCGGCACCTGCAACGGCGCCAGAATGTCGACCGACAGCCGCGGCCAGTCCCGCACCAGTGGGCCCACCAAGCGGCGATAGGCCCCCGCGTCGGGCCCCAAGTCGGCCGCCGTCTCGTCCACCGAGCGCGTCATGATCGCCGCCGTACCGTCGTCGAACGGATGCGCCAACAGCAGCTCGGGGTGAACCCATTCGAGGCCGAACTGGTCCAGCCCCAGTACGCTGAACAGCGGCGACCCGGAACCGAGCGCGTGGACGGCGGCGCAGACGTCGTGGCGGAAGCCCGGCAGCGTCAGCTCGGCCGTGCGCAGTCCCCCGCCGTACTGGTCCGCTCCCTCGTACACCCGCACCGGCAGCCCCTCACCAGCCAGCACCAGCGCGGCCGCCAGCCCATTGGGGCCGGAGCCGATCACTGCCACCTCCGGCACGGACACCCCGACTCCGTCCAAGTCCGTCAACGCCTACCCCCGAGCCCCCGTAGCAGGCCCGCCGCCTGATAGAGCCCCGACCAGACAGCGCTGTTGAAGATGACGCCACCCGACTCCGACCACGCCCGCTGCTCGTCCACTACTGAGGCGCAGAGCCGCGGCTTGGTGGCGGTGCCCAGGTGTCGGGCCAGCTGCGATAGCGTGTGGAACCAGGACTGGTCCTCCTGGGAGAAGCCGCCCATGGTCATGGCCGTCTCCCATAGCGGGTCGGAGGCGCGCACCAGCACCTGCACCTGGGCCTCCAGCCCATCGCCCGCCATCAAAGCTCCGAACACGATGAGGCCGCAGAACATATGTCCCCGCACAGGCAGGAACACGAAGCTGTCCGGCCCCGAATAAGCGACCTGGATGCCGGTGATGAGCTGCATGCCGGGCGGAACCGTCAGGGTGATCACACCGGGTGCTCCGGGCGCGACACCGGCCGGTCCCAGGTGCATGCGATTGCCTGCGGGCCAGAAGTCACCGAAGTGGTCCCTCCACTCGCTGACCACCGCCTCGGGCCCGATCTGCATACCGGGCAGGCCGGCCCCATAGACCTTGTGCCAGAGGCGCCCGAACCCGCTCGCCGGCCCGCAGACGGGCTGCCCCTGCACGTTGATGCGCGGCACCTCGCGCGGGAACGCGGACAGGTCCACCGGCGGCAGCGACTGGGCCCAGCCACCGTCCGCGCCTGACCCGGACGCCGGGGCGACGACCTCTGACTGGCCGGCTAGGGCGTCGGCCACCGAGGCGTAGACAGGCATCTCCTCGCCCGGCCACACCGCCCTGAAGGTCGCCTGGGCATAGACCGGGACGGCCGCTGCCGCCATCCGTACCCCCCGCTTATGGGCGCGCGCCTGTGCCACCGCCAGGGGCAGCAGTGCCGCACCGGACATGCTGGTCACGGCGGAGAAGTCGGCCACGACGCGTACGGCACCCGCCTCCAGGGCCTGATCCAGCGCCGCGGCGAGGCCCCCCTGTGTGCTCATGTCCAGCTTGCCCTGCAGCGGCACGACTATCTCGCCCGACGGCTGTCTCTCCAATCCTGCCAACAGGCCACTAACGTCCATGAACACCCTCCCTGGCTCACTGCCAACTTGTGCTTTCGGCAGGGTCTCGATCCCAGTCTTGAGGCTAGCAGTACGGTGCCGCCGAGTCAATGCCTAGGGGGGACTTGAGCTAGTGGCGATCAGTCCCAGGGCCAGGGCTGAGCGTTGAACCACACCCAGGGGAGCAAGTGCATGAGGGAGACGGCGCCGATGAGGACGATGGAGCGTTCCCGCTCCGGTCGGTCAAGGTAGCGGTTGAGCAGGTGGACCGCCAGCGCCGTAAGCGGAATTGCGGCTGAGGTGAAGAGGTCCCAGTCGCGCCGCCCACCGTAGTCGGGGTTCCAGACCAGGGTGAGGGCGAAGTAGGCGGCCGCCGCCACCAGCAGGAACCGCAGCGACGGGTCGCTCCAGCGGATGCGTTGCCATCGCAAGGCCAGCACACCGACTACGACGCTGAGGCTGAAGGGTGCTGAGAGGAGTTGCTGGTTGAGGATGTCGCGTAGGTGGGCCCAGGAGAACATGGTGTAGTGCTGCCACCTAGTCTCCACCCGGAACAGGGGCACAAACCAACTGCCGTCACCGCCGCCGGGAGCGTCATGGGACAGCAGCGCCTCCAGCCCGTGGCCTCCCGCCGTCATAACCGCCACCACTACCGCCGCCATCAGAAGCAGCGGGCCCGCCGCCTCCGCCGCCACCCGCGCCAGCGACCAAGCTCGCCCCCGACGGGCATGAAGGGCCAGGTAGGCAAGCCCGGCCAGAAGCGGCAGCGTCGAAAGGCTCAGCGAGTGGGTGAAAGCGAGAGCGGTGGCGGCGGGCCACAGCGAACCCCGACCGTCCAGGAAGCGGAGACCCAGCACCAGGAAGGCGAGGATGCCGACCGGCAGCAGGGTGTAGCTTTCCACGTAGCCGAAGAAGAGCTGCATCGTACCGAGGGTGAGGAACATGGTCGCCGCCAGCACCCGTCCGCACTGGTCGTCGCTCCACACCGCCAGCGTCCGCAGCAGGAGCCACACGAACATGCCACCCGCCAGGCACGACACCAGGGCGTACGTGGTCTGTACGTCCAGGCCCCAGGCCGCGTTCAGCAGTGCCCACAGCTTGGCGTGCAGGAAGAGCGACAGCGGCGACTGCCAGTTGTAGGTGAGGCGCACTTCGGGGTGAGAGATGGCGTTGGCGAAGATATAGGCGTCGCCCCAGCGCAGGTGCTGCAGGCGACCCAGCCAGAACGCCGGCACCGCCAGCAGCGTGACCAGCTCGATGAGCCGGCCTCTTCCCCAATGGGCGGTCGCCCTCTGCCACCAGCGCGCCGGCGCCCGCCAGGCCGATTCCACCACGGGCGTGATCCCGACCAGCGCCGCCAGTGCCAGCGCGCCCTGGGCCCAGCGGGGTAGGCTGGGGAAGCCGCCCGCTCCCCACACGTGCTCGATGGGAAGCTGTGTCGATAGCAGATGGAGGGCGATCAGCGCCAGCGCCCAGACCCGCAGATAGCGCAGCATGGCCCCGCTAGCCCGGGCCGGCCAGGTGCTCCAGCAAGGCGGTCAGAAGCACAGTCCCCTGCTCCATGTCCTCCGCCCGGACGTACTCATCCTTGCCGTGGGAGTTGGCCATGCCCATGCTCATGTTGGCGCAAGTCAGCCCCTTGGCGTTGAATATGTTGGCGTCGCTCCCTCCCCCGCCCCGCACGGTCGTCGGCGGGAAGCCGGCGCCCTCAGCCACCCGGGAAAAGGTCTGCACCAGAAGGTCGTCGGCAGGAATGCGGAAGCGATGGTAGGAGTCCGTGATCTCCACCTCGGCTCGCCCTCCGCCGGCGGCGGCTGTCTCCTCCAGGGCCCGCTTCATACTCTCCGCCTGGGCCGACAGCTTCGCCTCGTCGTGGCTGCGCGCCTCGCCCCACACCTCGACCAGGTCAGGGACGATGTTGGTGGCCTGCCCGCCCCTGATGACGCCGATGTTGGCGGTGGTCTCGCCGTCAATCCGTCCCAATGTCATCCGGGCGATTGCTTGGGCCGCCAGCATGATGGCGTTCACCCCTTTCTCGGGGGAGCCTCCGGCGTGGGCCGCCACCCCATGGATGCGCGCCGTCACCTTCACCTGTGACGGTGCCCCGGTCACCAGCGTGCCTATGGGACCGCCCGAGTCCAGCACCAGGCCTTGCCGGGCCCGCAGCCGCTTCAGGTCAAGGGCCTTGGCCCCGTGCAGGCCGCCTTCCTCGTGCACGGTGAAGACCACGTCCAGCGGTGGCCTGCGCTCGGCGCGCCGGATCGCCTCCAGGATGACGGCGATGCCCGCCTTATCGTCGGCTCCCAAGATGGTGCTTCCGTCGGTGTGGAACACGCCGTCCGTCTCCAGCACCACGATGCCCTCGGTGGGCTCGACCGTGTCCATGTGCGCGCAGAGCAGAAACGGCTCGCCCACTCCGGGCGCCTTAGCGATGAGATTGCCCGCCTCGTCCTGGTCCACGGTGAATGCCAGATCCTCCAGTACCGGAAGGAGGTAACGAGCCAGCGGCTCCTCGGCGCCCGAGGGGCTGTTGATGTGAGTGAGGGCGCGGAAGGTGTCCAGCAGGCGGTCGGTATCGGTCATCGAAGCTCGTCCTTATGTCTAGTGCGTCTTGTCGCTAATCCCAGAACAGGCGGTCGAGGTCGTCGAAGGCACGCCGGGCCCGGCGCACGCGCCAGCCTGCCGCTAGCGTGACGGTGCCGCCGACGATGAGGAACGTGGCCACCAGGATGGCCAGAAGCTCAGGGAAGATCAGGATGAGCACGCCCAGCAGAAGCAGCGCCACACCCTGGGCCACGTACAGCCACGAAAGGTCACGGAGATCCTGGGAGAAGCGAGTCAGTGGACTGCGGCCCGGCTCAGCCTGCATCTTGACCTCCCTCTACCGCTGTACCCGACACCTCGAGAATCGCTCGCGCCCGGCGCAACTGCTCGCCGACCGCCTCCGCACCGGTGCCGCCGCGGGCCCGGCGGCGATCAGCGGAACGCTTATGCGAGAAGACCGCGCTCACGTCGGAATCTACCAGGTCGGACAAGCCCCTCCAGTCCTCCGACGCCAGCCCGCTTAGGGCGACGCCGCGGTCCTCCGCCAACCGCACCGCCTGCCCCACCACCTCGTGCGCCTGGCGGAAGGGCAGTCCCTTCGCCACCAGGTAGTCGGCCAGGTCGGTGGCCAGCATCCCGTCGTCCAGCGCCGCCGCCATGCGTTCCGGCCGCACCTGCAACGTCTCCAGCACGCCCGTCGCCACCGGCACGGTGAGGGCCAGCGTGTCCAGCACGTCGAACAGCGGTTCCTTGTCTTCCTGCAGATCCTTGTTGTAGGTGGACGGCAGCCCCTTGAGCGTCACCAACAGGCCGGTGAGGTGACCGATCACGCGACCGGTCTTGCCCCGGATCAGCTCGAGCGAATCGGGATTGCGCTTCTGCGGCATTAGGCTCGATCCGGTCGAGTAGGCATCCGCCACCCGCACGAACCCGAACTCCGCCGACGACCACATGATCAGGTCCTCGGCCATCTGGCTAAGGTGTACCGATAGCAGCGCCGCCCAGGACAGCGCCTCGGCGACGCAGTCTCGGTCGCGCACGGCGTCCATGCTGTTCTCGCTCACCGCAGCGAAGCCGAGGTCGGACGCCAGCGCTACCCGGTCCACCGCCAGGGGTGTCCCGGCGAGCGCGCCGCTTCCCAGGGGCAGGACGTCGGCGCGCGCAAGGCAGTCGTCCAGCCGCTCCAGGTCTCGGTGCCAGGCCCAGAACCAGGACAGCACCCAGTGGCTGAATCGCACCGGCTGAGCCCGCTGAACATGGGTGTAGCCGGGGAGAACTACGTCCAGGTGCCGCTCGGCCAGGGCCAGGGCTGCCTCTTGTAGGCCGCGCAACTCCGCGCGACGAAGGCGCAGCTCACGGCGGAGATAGAGCCGCAGGTCGGTGGCCACCTGATCGTTGCGCGAGCGTCCGGTGTGCAGCTTGCCCGCGACCGGCCCGATGAGCTCCCGCAGCCGGCGCTCCACCGCCGTGTGAATGTCCTCGTCGCCCGGCTGCTCCACGAAAGCCCCGGCTTCGAACTCGGCGAGCACCTGTCGCAGTCCGTCCTGGATCGCGGCGCTCTCGGCGGCGGTGAGCACGCCGGCGCGCTCGATGGCGCGGGCGTAGGCAAGGCTGCCCTCGATGTCCTCACGGTAAAGGCGCCGATCGAAGGGGAAAGAGGCGTTGAAGCGCTCCATCAGTGCGTCCACGCCGCCGCTGAAACGACCACCCCAGAGCTTAGTCATGCACCGTTCCTGCGGCTCACAAGGCCGCTTCGAAGGACCACCGCCCCACCTTCTGCAGCCGGCCGCCCTGCTGCAGCGATGCCTCCGCCGCCAAGGTGGTGGTGACCGTCTGCAGGGCGTCGGCGTAGGTGGAGAGAAGCCCGGAGGAGTCGCGCTCGCGCACTGCGTGGATGAAGGCGTCGTCCTCCAGCTTAAGCGCCGGATCACGAGCCGGGTACTCGGTTGTGCGGTCGGTGTCGGTGACACGTAGGGCGCTGGTGCTGAACAGAGCCGCTCGGTTCCGGCCGATCAGCGTCAGGTCGGAGCCTAGGCCGCGCTCGAGGATGCAGGTCTGGGAGAAGTTGCCCACCGCCCCGGTGGCGTAGCGGACGTTGGCGACGCTGGCGTCGTCCAGGGTATAGCCCTCGACGTCGTGGACGTTTCCGCCGGTCGCGAAGGCCGTGACCTCAGTTATGTCGCCTACCAGGTAGCGGGACAAGTCGAAGAGGTGCGTCACCTGCTCGACCATCTGACCGCCGGAGAGCTCCTTCACCTTCCACCAAGGCGCCATCCAGATGCCGCCCAACCAGCGGCCCAGCACCTGAGCGATGGATTCGGCCGGCAGCAGTTCCTTCACCCGCCGGGTGGTGTCGGCGTAGCGCCAGTGGTAGCCGCAGCAGGCCACCGCGCCTCGCCGCTCGATCTCGCGAGCGACCTCACGCCCCCTGGCGAGGTCCAGCGTGACCGGCTTCTCCACGAACAGAGCCGCGCCCGAGGCCAACACGTCCAATTCCTGGCCGGCGTGGGCGAAGGGCGGGATGCAGACGTAGACGGCATCCAGCTTCTCGGCGTCCAGCATCTGCCGGTGCTCACGGTAGGCGGCGCCGCCGAAGCGCTGCTGCGCCCTCTCCAGGGCCGGTTCCGACAGGTCGCACAGAGCGGCGATCTCGACGCCCTCCATGGCCGCCAAGTTCTCCAGGTGCGAGGTGGCGATGAGCCCGACTCCGATGAACCCTACCCTGGTTGACATGCGAGCCTCCTCGAGGCAGCACTACACGAAGTGGCAGCGACGCGGGGACCTAACAGCGGGCACTGTCGCGCCTGAGCGCGAGCGCTCTCCCTTACGTTCGGTAGTGGGCGTTGATGGACACGTACTCGTGCGACAGGTCGCAGGTCCAGACCGTCACCGGCTCGGAACCCATGCCCAGGTCCACCGTGATGACGATGTCGTCGCAGGCGAGGATCTCCGCCGCCCGCTCCTCGTTCACGTCGTAAGGACGGCCCTGCTTCACCAGGTGCAGGTGACCCAGCCAGAGGTCTACCTGCCCGGGATCGACCGCTACGCCGCTGTAGCCGACGGCACACAGGAAGCGGCCCCAGTTGGCGTCGCGGCCGTAGATGGCCGTCTTGGATAGGGGCGAGTTGGCCACCGCCATCGCCGCCTGCCGGCCCTCCTCGCGGCTACGGGCACCATTCACCTGGATGGTGACGCGCTTGGTCGCTCCCTCGCCGTCGAAGGCCACCTTCTTGGCGAGTGCAGTGGCCGTCTCCGTCACGGCGTCGCGCAGTTCTACGAAGCCCGGGCTGTCCGGGCCTTCGATGATTGGGTTACCGGCCACGCCATTGGCCAGCAGGAGCAGAGTGTCGTTGGTGCTCATGTCGCCGTCCACGGTGACGCAGTTGAAGCTGCGGTCCACAGCGTAGAGGAGGATCGGCTGCAGCGCGGACGGCATCACGGCGGCGTCGGTGACGATCAACGACAGCATGGTGGCCATATTGGGACTGATCATACCTGAACCTTTGGCCATCCCCGCCAGAGTGACCGGCGCGCCGGCAACCCTGGTCCGCAGCGCCACTTCCTTCGGGCGGGTGTCAGTGGTCATGATGGCGCGAGCAGCGTCGTGGCCACCGCGGTCACTCAGCGCCGGCGCGGCCGCAGCCAGGCCGGCCCCCACCTTGTCCAGGTCCAGCCGCTGCCCAATGACACCGGTGGACATCACAAGTACCCGGTTGCCGTCCACACCGGCCGCCTTGCCCACCAGGCGAGCCATCTCGCGGGCATCTTCGTCACCCTCAGGGCCGGTACAGGCGTTGGCGCAGCCGCTGTTAATGGCGACTGCTCGCACTCCGCGGGGATCGGAGTGGATAGCGTCGCGGTTGTAGAGCACCGGCGCCGCCTGGAACCGGTTGGTGGTGAACACGCCCGCGCAGCAGGCAGGGCGGTCGCTGACCACCAGGGCTAGATCAAGGGCCCCGTCCTTCTTCAGGCCGCAGTGCACGCCGGCGGCGCGGAAGCCCGCCACGTCGGTGATGCTCCCCTCGGGAATGAGTTCGTAGGACATCGCCGCCCTCCGACTAGTCGCGCTTGAACTGAGAGTAATCCGGCTGCGGCAATTCTTCCTTCTTGCCGTCGGCCTGTAGCAGCGCCCTGACCTGCAGCGGGAGGCCGAACAAGGTGATGAAGCCCTCGGCGTCGGTCTGATCGTAAACGTCGTCCTTACCGAAGGTGGCGAAGTCCTCGCGATAGAGGCTGTAGGGCGAACGCCGCCCCACCGGGCCGGCGGTGCCCTTGTAGAGCTTCAGCCGCACCGAGCCGGTCATGTTCTCCTGCGTCTTGGCCACGAAAGCGTCCAGCGCCTCCTTGAGCGGCGAGTACCAGAGACCGTAGTACACCAGTTCGGCGTAGCGCTGCGACACCAGGTCCTTGTAATGCATGGTCTCGCGGTCGAGCACCAGCGACTCAAGTTCACGGTGCGCCGCGAGCAGAATCGTTCCGCCCGGGGTCTCGTAGACGCCCCGCGACTTCATGCCCACCAGGCGGTTCTCTACCATGTCGCACCGGCCGACGCCGTGCCGCCCGCCGAGTTCATTCAGTCGCATGAGCAGGTCCACCAGCCCGGTGCGCTCGCCGTCCAGTGCCACCGGCACGCCCATCTCGAAGTCGACCACCACGTACTCGGGCGTATCGGGGGCCGCTTCCGGCGCCACCGAGCGCATGAACATGCTCTCTTCCGGCTCCGACCAAGGGTCCTCCAGGTTGCCGCCCTCGTGGCTCAGGTGCCAGAGATTGCCGTCGCGGCTGTAGATCTTCTTGGACGTAGCCTGCACCGGGATGGCCCGCTCAGCGGCATAGGCCAAGCAGTCCTCGCGAGAGCACAGGTTCCACTCCCTCCAGGGGGCGACCACCCGCAGGCGCGGGTTGAGGGCCTTATAGGTTAGCTCGAAGCGGACCTGGTCGTTGCCTTTGCCCGTGGCCCCGTGCGCTACGGCGTCTGCCCCCTCCGCCTCCGCCACCAGTACCTGATGCCGGGCAATCAGTGGCCGAGCAAACGAGGTTCCCAGCAGGTACTTCCGCTCGTACACCGCCCCGGACTGTACGGTGGGGATGATGAAGTCGCGGACAAACTCCTCCCGCAGGTCGTCTATGTAGATCTTGCTCGCACCGGTGGCGATGGCCTTCTCTCGTAGGCCCTCCAGCTCCTCGCCCTGGCCGACGTCGGCCGTGTAGGCGATCACCTCGCAGCCGTAGGTCTCCTTCAGCCAAGGGATGATGATGGAGGTGTCCAGCCCTCCCGAGTATGCGAGCACAACCTTGCGGATCTCTTGCTTGTCCATGGTGCCACCCCCGATTGTGATGACGAGTGAAGCGTGTCACGAGTCACTGCCCACTCGTCACGCGTTGTCTATCGTCCTCCGCGCACGATCTGGAACCCGAACACGCCCACAACAGCCACCAGGGCCAAGGCCAGGAGCGGTGAGAACACCCGCAGAGCCAGCCATGCCAGCGCCGCCACGAAAACCGCCAGCAGGGCGTAGCGCATGTTCACGTCGGGGATCGCCACGGCTACGCGGGCGGTCACGGCCGGGAAGCCGCTCAGCCCGCGGTCCAGCGCCGCTTGATAGTAGGGTAGAGCCTCCAGCGGCCGCTTCAGCGCCTGCAGGCTGGCCCCCAGGGAGTAGTAGGCGTAGGCGCTCACCTCGTCGCCGTTCTCCACCACCTGTTGCAGTTGGTCGGCCGCCAACTGGTAGTCCTTCTGAAGCAGCGCCACCTGCCCCAGCAGTCCGCGGGCCATGTGGAAGTAGGGGTCGAGATCGAGCGCGTCGATGAGGAGTTCCTTGGCTTGGCCGTAGTCGCGCCGGCGAGCGTATATGATGGCCTGATTGGAGCGAACGGTGGAGGCGACGTAGGGTCGGCCCTCCCAGAGGTGCTCGTTCTCGGAGATGATGGTGAGGGCGCCGTCACTGTCCCGGCGCTGCATGGCCAGGTAGACCTGTCCCATCCGCACCAGGGCTAGATCGTCGGCGTTGTCGGCGGCTGTCTCCACCCCCGCGGCCAGGACGGCCTCGGCGTCGTCGAACTCCTTGCGGTCGGTGTGCACCTGCGCCAGGCGCACCTGTGCCTCCACCAGGCCCGGCTGCGCCGCGAGCGCCTGCTTCAGCTTCTCTTCCGCCTCATCCAGTTCGTCCTCGAAGTAGTGTTCCGCTCCGCGCAGTGCCAGCGCTTCCGGGTGGCCCGGCTCGCGGGCCAGGACCTCATCCAGTTCGGCGACGGCGTCCGCCGGCTGGCGCATGCGGCTGTAGCAGCGCGCCAGGAGGACCTGCGGCTCGGTCAGGCCCGGTTCCGCCTCCAGCAGAGCCTCCAACTCGTCGGCCGCCCCATCAGGGTCGCCCCGAAGGTACTGCTCCTTGGCTCGCTCCAGCCGGGTCATATCGGTCACGACTCGCTCCCGCTCTCTTAGCGACCGGCGCCGGTGGCCGCGTTCGCCTGCTGCAGCGAATGGTACTCCTGCAGCGAGCGCACCTCGGGATCACCCCGGCGCAAGGCCAGAATACCTTCCACTGCGGCCGCCGCGGCCGACAGCGTCGTCATGCAGGGCACGTTGTAGGCCACCGCTGCCCGGCGCAGAGCGCCCTCATCGGTGAACGACGCCTTGCCCAGCGGCGTGTTAATGATGAGGGCGATATCGCCGTTCTTGATGTGGTCTACGCCGTTGGGGCGGCCCTCGCTCACCTTGAGCACCCGCTCCACCTCGAGGCCATTGGCGTCGAGGTAGGCGGCGGTTCCGCCCGTGGCCATCAGCCGGAAGCCGGCCAGGCTCAACTCGCGCGCCACCGGCAGGAGGTTGGGCTTGTCATTGTCGTTCACACTCAGGAAGGCTGTGCCCGAGGTTGGCAGCGGACAGGCCACGCCCATCTGCGCCTTGGCGTAGGCCATGCCGAACGTCGCGCCCACACCCATTGCCTCGCCAGTGCTCCGCATCTCCGGCCCCAGGACTGTGTCAACCCCCTGGAACTTGGCGAAGGGCAACACCACTTCCTTGACGTAGTAGGCGTCCGGTTCCACCTCGTGCGTGAAGCCCAGGTCGTCCAGGGATTGGTCCAGCATGACCTTGGTGGCCAGCTTCGCCAACGGGTGGCCGATGGCCTTGCTCACAAACGGTATGGTACGGCTCGCGCGCGGGTTGACCTCAAGCACGTATACCACCCCGTCCTTCATGGCATACTGCACGTTCATCAGACCGTGGACACTGAGCGCCAGTGCTAGACGCTGCGTATAGGCGCGCATCGCCTCGACGTCTGCTTCCGGCACCATGTAGGTCGGGATCACACAGGCACTGTCGCCCGAATGCACGCCGGCCAACTCGATCTGCTCCATGATACCGCCGATGACCGCCTGCTCGCCGTCGCTGATGCAGTCGACGTCCATCTCGAAGGCGTCTTCCAGGAAGCGGTCAATGAGCACCGGGTGCTCGTGCGTGACCTGCACCGCTTCCCGCATGTAGCGCTCCAGCTCTACATCATCGTAGACGATGGCCATCGCGCGGCCACCGAGAACGTAGGAGGGGCGCACCAGTACCGGGTAGCCGATGCCTGCCGCGACCACGCGCGCCTCCTCGAAGGAGGTGGCGGTCCCGTTCTCCGGGTGCGGGATGCCCAGCCGCAGCAGCAAGTCGCCGAAACGCTCCCGGTCCTCCGCCAGGTCGATGCTGTCCGGTGAGGTGCCCAGGATGGGCACCCCGGCGTACTGGAGGCCGGCCGCGAGCTTGAGCGGCGTCTGGCCGCCGAACTGGAGGATGACGCCGCGCGGCTTCTCCAGCTCTACCACGTTGAGGACGTCCTCGAGAGTGAGCGGCTCGAAGTAGAGCCGGTCCGAGGTGTCATAATCGGTGCTGACGGTCTCCGGGTTGCAGTTAACCATGATGCTTTCGATGCCCGCTTCCTGAAGCGCGAAGGAGGCATGGGAGCAGCAGTAGTCGAACTCGATGCCCTGACCGATGCGGTTGGGCCCACTGCCCAGAATCACCACCTTGTCTCGGTCGGTCGGCTCAGACTCGCAGTGGGTCTCGTAGGTCGAGTACAGGTAGGGAGTGAACGCCTCGAACTCGGCGGCACAGGTGTCCACGCGGCTGTAAGTCGCCCGGACACCCAGCTCGAGCCGGCGGCGACGCACCAGCAGCTCCGGGAAGGGAGCCTCGCCGTTGCGCTCTACGCCCAGTAGGTAGGCCAGCTGGAAGTCGGAGTAGCCCAGTCGCTTGGCCTGACGCAGCTGGTCGGCGGTGACCGTCTCCAGCTTTTGGCCCGCCAGGGTCCGCTCGAAGTCCAGCAGCCGCTGGATCTGCCGGACAAACCAGGGATCGATCTTGGTGAGCTCAAACACCTCGTCCACCGTCATGCCCTGCTCCAGGGCGTAACGGACGTAGAAGACCCGATCGGGGTGCGGCGTGACAAGGTGCTCGCGCAGGCGGTCGGGATCGACGTCGTCGCGACCGTCCGCGCCCAGTCCGTGGCGGTCCGTCTCCAGCGAGCGGATGCCCTTCTGCATGGCCTCGAGGAAGGTGCGGCCGATGGCCATCACCTCGCCCACCGACTTCATCTGCGTGCCCAAGGTGTCGTTGGCGCCCGGGAACTTCTCGAAGTTCCAGCGCGGGATCTTGGCCACCACGTAGTCGATGGTGGGCTCGAAGGAGGCCGGCGTGACCCGAGTGATGTCATTGCGCAGTTCATCCAGCGTGTAGCCGACCGCCAGCTTGGCGGCGATCTTGGCGATGGGGAAGCCGGTCGCCTTGCTGGCCAGCGCCGAGCTGCGGGATACGCGCGGGTTCATCTCGATGACCACGATGCGGCCGTCGTAGGGGCTGATGGCGAACTGGATGTTGGACCCGCCGGTCTCTACGCCGACCTTGCGGATGATGGCGAATGCCTGGTTGCGCATCCGCTCGTATTCCTTGTCGGTGAGTGTCTGCGCTGGGGCCACGGTGATGCTGTCGCCCGTGTGGACACCCATGGGGTCGAAGTTCTCGATGGAGCAGATGACGACCACATTGTCCGCCTGGTCGCGCATCACCTCGAGCTCCAGCTCCTTCCACCCGATCACCGACTCCTCGATGAGCACCTGGTGGATGGGGCTGCTGTCCATGCCGTGCTGCACCAGCTCGCGGTACTCCTCGATGTTGTATGCCGTGCTGCCACCCGTGCCGCCTAGCGTGAATGAGGGCCGGATGATAGCGGGGAAGCCCACTTCCTTGACGACGGCGATCGCTTCATCGAGCGACGTCGCCAGCCCAGAGCGCGGCACTTCGAGCCCGATCTCCTGCATCGCCCGGCGGAATAGGCTGCGGTCCTCGGCAAGCTTCACCGCCTCCTGCTTAGCCCCGATCAGCTCGACGCCGAACCGATCGAGCACGCCGGCCTCCGCCAGCGCCACCGATAGGTTCAGCCCTGTCTGGCCGCCTACCGTGCTCAGCAGCGCATCCGGCCGCTCCCGCTCGATGATCCGGGCCACCGTCTCTACGTCCAGCGGCTCAATGTAGGTGCGGTCGGCCAGTTCCGGGTCGGTCATGATGGTGGCCGGGTTGGAGTTCACCAGCACCACCTCGTATCCCTCTTCTTTCAGGGCCTTGACGGCCTGAGTGCCGGAGTAGTCGAACTCGCAGGCCTGGCCGATGATGATGGGGCCGGACCCGATGATCATGATGCGGTGGATGTCAGTTCTTCTGGGCATCTATCCCTTTCTCTACCTGTGCGAGGAACCGGCCGAAGCGGACGGTCGACGAACCTTGTTCAGCGGCGCGCCTCTTCCATCATGGCCACGAAGGGCTGGAAGGTCATGCTCGAGTCGTGGGGCCCGGGCGACGCCTCGGGATGGAACTGGACACTGTAGATGGGCATGTGCCGGTGGCGCGTGCCCTCCAGGGTGCCGTCGTTAAGGTTGATGTGCGTCACCTCGATCTCATCCAGGTTCAGGCTGTCCATGGCAATGGCGTAGTTGTGGTTCTGTGAGGTGATCTCCACCGCCCCCGTGCGCATCAGCCGCGCTGGGTGGTTGAACCCGTGGTGGCCGAACTTGAGCTTGAACCGCCGTCCCCCCGCCGCCAACCCTAGGATCTGATGGCCCAGGCAGATGCCGAAGATCGGCTTCACCCCCATGAGGGAACGCGCCGACTCCAGCGTCCCCACCGCCGCCTCTGGGTCGCCCGGGCCGTTGGGGAAGACGATCCCCTCCGGCTCGTAGCGCAGCACATCAGCCGCTAGCGTGTCGTACGGCACAACCCAGACGTCGCAACCGGAATCCACCAGCCGGCGAAGGATGTTGTACTTGACACCCGTGTCCAGCACCACCACACGGTAGGGTCGCGCCGGATGAGGCAGAGCCGGCTCACGGTAGCCGTAACGCTCCGCGCTCCACTCGGACGGCGTGCCGTCGGTCCAGTGGTACGCCTCCCGGGTGCTCACCTGCGCCACCAGGTTCAGCGCCGAGATGTCGGGAGCCTGGGCCGCCTTGCGCGCCAAGGCCGCCGGGTCCGTCTCGACGGTGGAAAGTGCGGCCCGCATGACGCCAAACAAGCGAATGTGCTTGGTGAGAGCGCGCGTGTCAATGTCGGTGATGCCCATGACGTTGTGTCGAGCAAGCAGGTCGGGCAGGCTGCCCTCCGAGAGCCAGTTGCTTGGCTCCTCGCAGACGTCACGCACCAATAGGGCTTCGGCCTGGGGTACACGGGACTCAAGATCGAGGCTATTGACGCCGTAGTTGCCGATATGCGGGTAGGTCATGCACACCATCTGGCCCTTGTACGAGGCGTCGGTGAGCACCTCCTGATAGCCGGTCATGCCGGTGTTGAACACCACCTCGCCGGTGCGCTCGCCGGCGGCCCCAAAGGCGCGACCGTGGAACACCGTCCCGTCTTCCAATGCCAGTATCGCCTGCAACTCGTCGCTCCCTAACCTTGCCTCGGTTGCGCTGCTCGACCGCGCCCGTTCGTCCGCTCACCCATTCAGGGCCGCCGGCCGTTGCCGGCTGGCCTCCTATCCTAGCAGGTTGCCCGGTCTACATACCTCTCGTACAGCCCGAGCAGTCGGTCGGCCTTGCCAACCATCTCGCTGCTCTCGAACTGCCCAATCTCGTATAGATGCGCCAGTTCCTCGTACACTCCCGGCAGCCCCAGTATGTCCACCAACTGCTCGCAGACCCACTTGTCGTAAGCAATCGGGTAGGTCCGGCGCGAGATGAAGAGCGCCTGTAAGAACTCTCGGCCCGCATCGTACAAGCGATTGAAGGCCTGGAAGTACAGCCCGCGGCCCGTGAAGTACGGCACATGGTCTATGTTGTTCAGGCCACAGCGCCGAACCAGATCAAGGCGTCGCGCCCGAAGCCGATCGTCGTAGTACGGCAACCACTGCGTCTTCAGCCGGCTCAGGTAGTCCGACTGCTCCAGTAAGGGTACGCTGTGCGCCAGGTAGTTGCCGATCTCCAGTTCGAAGCCATCGGGCCCGCTAGTGTAGTCGTGCTCGCCCGGCAGGAAGACGCCGTCGATGAACTCCACTTCGGCGAAGCCATACCGTGCCAGCTTCGCTCCCTCGCGGAAGATCGGCTCCGCCCGGTGGTAGTCCTCCCAGCGGCGCTCCAGTGCAGACCGCTCTGTCGCCAGCACCTCCGGCCGCACCAGCACCGCGATGTCGAGGCAACTGCTGGGCTCGGCCTTCCCGCGCGCACACGAACCCACCTGCAGAACCGCGTCAACGTCTGGCTCGCCGCGAAAGTGGCCGACGATCGCCTCGGCCGAAAGCCGGTGCAGTTCGCTAGGGTATGCGATCGCCATCACCCGACCTCCCGGCTCAGTCCAGCCTGGCCGCCCTCACTCCCGCTAGTTGCCAAAGGGCCCACAAGGGGCACCGCCCCTAGAGCGCCTTACCCCGTTGTGGGCCCGTTACGATCGGCTCCGGTACTGCCGGCCTCACTGCCGACCGGCCACTATATCACAGCCGCATCTCCATAGCCACCTCGTCGCAGTCCGGGAACTTGGGGCAGTCCAGGCACTCTCCCCAGACCTTGCGGGGCAGCGCGTCCTTCTCCACCGCCTGGAACCCCCGCCTCTCGAAGAAGGCCCGCTCATAGGTGAAGGCGAACACTCTGGGCAGGCCCAGCGCCCGCCCCTCCTCCACCAGCGACCGCACTACCGTCGAGCCGAAGCCCTGGCCGATTCTCTCCGGTGCCACCGCCACCGCCCGCAGCTCCGCCAGGTCGTCCCAGAGCACGTGCAGCGCCCCACAGGCGATGACCACGCCGTCCTCGCAGACGACGGTGAAGTCGCGCAGGTTCTGGTACACGTGGCTGCGGGAACGCGCCAGCATGTGCCCCTGAGCCGCATGCCAGTTGACCAGCTCGATGATCTGGTCCACGTCTCCCACCAGTGCCTTGCGCATGCCATCGGACCGGCGCCTGGCGCCCCCGGAGGGCACATCGATGATGACGCCCTCCTCGTCGCAGTTGGGGAACTTGGCGCAGTCGATGCAGTCCACCCAGATCTTGCGAGGCAGGGCAGTTCGATCGATGTAAGAGAAACCGAGCTTCTCAAAGAAGGGGCGCTGGTAGGTAAGGGCGAACACCCGAGGTAGGCCGAGTAGAGCCGCCTGGCCCAGGAGGGCCTGCACCAACTCCCGGCCGAGCCCGAGCCCGCGGTTGCCCTCGGCGACCGCCAGCGACCGCACCTCCGCCAGGTCGCTCCACAGCAGGTGCAGAGCACCGCAGGCCAGCACCTGGCCCTCGCGCTCCACTACCGCGAAGTCACGGATGTACTGCAGCACCTGGTTGAGGGACTTGGGCAACATCAGGCCGCGGGAGGCGTAATGATTCACAAGCGCCTGGATCTGGGCCGCGTCGGCGATCCGTGCCTGGCGCAACACCATGCCCCCTGGGAGATCTCTGACTCCCAGGGCCACCGTCTCCTCCGCCATCCGCACTTCCGCCACCGTCCTAGACCTTGTCCGGGAGTACCCGGTCCAGAATCTGAATGAGCTCGTCCACATGCTCCTTCCCGATGACAAGCGGGGGCAGGAAGCGCAAGACCTTGGCCCCGGCGACGAGCATGATGAGGCCTTCGGAGTACCCCTTCTCCACGTAGGGTGCCGCGTCGTCGGTCAGTTCCAGCGCCCACATGAGGCCATCACCGCGCGTTTCCGCCGCGTTCGCCTTACGCTCGGCCAGCCGGCGCAATGAGGCGCCGAGGTACTCGCCCACTTCGCTCACCTGCTTCAGGAACTCTGGTCGCGAAACTCGGTTCACCACTACCTGCGCCACCCGCGATATGAGGGCGTTGGCGGCGAAGGTACTGCCGTGATCGCCCGGGGCGATGGCCGCGGCCACCCTCTCGGTGACGAGCACCGCGCCCATGGGCAGACCACCGCCCAGGGGCTTGGCCAGTGTCATGATGTCGGGCTTGATGCCGTAAGCCTCGTGGGCCCACAACCGTCCCGTACGGCCCAGACCGCACTGCACTTCGTCCAGGACGAGCAGCAGATCGTGCTCGTCGCACAGGCGGCGCAGTCCCTGCATGAACTCCACGCTGGCCGGGTGAATCCCGCCCTCTCCCTGGATCGGCTCCACCATGATGGCGCAAGTCTTGGGGGTGATCGCCTGGGCCGTCGAGTCCAGATCGTTGAAGCGCGCCACGTTGATACCGCCGATCAGCGGCCGGAAGGCTGCCTGGTAGGCCTCGCGCGGGGTCGCGGTGAGTGCCCCCATGGTGCGACCGTGGAAGGCGCCAGTGAAGACCACGATCTCGTGCCGATCTTGGCCTCCGCTGCGGCCCCACTTGCGGGCAAACTTGATCGCGCCCTCGTTGGCCTCCGCGCCGGAGTTGCAGAAGAACACCCGGTCGGCGAAGGACAGGTCCGTGAGAGTCTTGGCCAGCCGCGCCATGGGTTCGGAGTGGTAGAGGTTGGAGACATGGAAGTAATGGGCCGCTTGGTCGCGGATCACCTCCATCACCTCAGGGTCGCCATAGCCGAGTGCGTTCACGGCGATGCCGGCGGAGAAGTCGAGATAGCGCCTGCCGTCGGTGTCGAAGAGGTAAACGCCCTCACCACGGTCGAGCACGAAGTTGGCCCGCCGGTAGGTCTGCATGATGTGTTGGCTCTCGAGCGCTATGACTTCCTCGCGTAGGCTCACTGTTCCTCCTTGCTTCTGCCGGCAGGATCGCGCGTAGCCGCCGCGCCTGCCTCGGGTCAACCGATGCGTCGCCCCGCTACCCTGCCACCACGGCCGTGCCGCCGCGCCCGCCGGCGGCGAAGGCCTCCAACCCAGCCACGTCGCAGATAACGGCTTCGGGCACGCCCGCCGCCACTGCCTCCAGTGCCGAACGCACCTTCGGGACCATGCCGCCGCTGATGGTGCCGTCAGCTATGAGCGCCTGGGCCTCCCCAGCGCCCAAGCGAGGGAGGACGGCTCCGTTGGACATGACTCCCTTGACGTTGGTGACCAAAAGCAGCGACTGCGCTCCCAGCCCGCGGGCGATACCCAGCGCGGCGTGGTCGGCGTTCACGTTGTACGTCCTACCATCGCGTCCCAAAGAGATCGGCGAGATGACCGGCAGCATGCCCGCCGCCAAGAGTGCCTGGAGCGGCGCGGTATTGGTCTCCTTGACCGCTCCCACCAGGCCCAGATCGCCGGCGGGATGCTGCATCTTCTCCACCCTGATTAGCCCCAGGTCCACGCCGCTCAGGCCGATGGCGCCGGCGCCGGCGGCCACCAGTTTCGCCACGAGTCGCTTGTTGACCGACCCAGAGAGAACCATCTCCGCCACCCGGAGCGAGTCCGCGTCTGTCACGCGCAACCCCTCGACGAAGGCGGGCACCAAGCCCAACTGCTTCTGGAGAGCGGCTATCTCCTTACCGCCTCCGTGAACCAGCACCGGCTGCGGGTCCTTCATGCCCACCAGAACGGTGATGAGCCGTTCGACGAAGCGGGTATCATCGAGTTCGTTGCCGCCTACTTTGATGACTAGGCTATTCACGTGCGAATGCCCTCTTGGGATTATCGGAGGTAAAGAGAGTGACGTCTGCGGCTGGGAAGCCGGCTTCCCGCAGCCGAGGCACGAACGCCCGCGGCAGGAAGTCAAAGGGGGCCTGCTTCCCTCCCCGGGGCTCGCCCGGCCGGTACCATCCGGCGTCCTGGGACAACAGCACCCGGTCCTGCAGTCCCCAGTCGGATGCCTGTCGCACCCAACCGACGTAGGCATCGAAGTCGGCACTGGAGCGAAGGCCATCGTATTCCAGATAGCCGCCACGCTGGCCCACCTCGCGGTGATAGCCGGAGTCCGGCTCGGCCTGGGTGTGCACCCAGACATAGCGCTCCGCGGGGAAGCCCTCGCCCGTGAGCAAGTCCAGTTCCCGGACGGCCATCGCGCCGGCGGACGTGTGGATGGCCACCGCCACGCCCAGCTCGCCCCCCACGCGACCGGCGGAGCGAATGAGGCGCTCCTCCAGGGAAGTGATGCCGGAATCGCTCACCGCCAACTTGATGAATCCGCCCCGCACATCGGTGCCGCCCAGGCCTACCGTCAACTCGCGACGCAGCCAGTCGTCCATCTCGGCGTCATTCAGGCTCCTCACCGATGCTGGTACGCGGTCATCTCGGTAGGTGCCGGCGGCCGCGACGATGGACATTCCGCTCGCCCGCGCCAAGGCGACAAGCGCCGGCACGTTCCGACCCACGCCCAGGGGCGTGCACTCAAATAGCGCCGTGATCCCCGCAGACCGAGCCTCTTCCAGCCGCGGCGCCATGACGGCAACCACCTCCGCGACTGCCGCGTCTCCGAAGCCGGGCGCGTCCGGCGCGCGGAGATCGGTGACCAGGTGCTCGTGGGGTAGGATCATCCCCAGGCTGTCAGTGTCCGCGGTGCCGGTGACGGTAACCAGATGGCTCATACGCTCCCCTCTAGCGGCGACGAGCGCGCCCTAGACAATCAGCCCCAGGCGCTCGTCCAGCCCAAACATGATATTCATGTTCTGGACCGCCTGGCCCGACGCGCCCTTGACCAGGTTGTCTATGGCGGAGCAGACAATCAGCTGGCCCGGCCGCACTTCCGAGAGTGAGATCACGCACCGGTTGGTGTAGTTGACGTGCGCCAGCGTGGCCAGCTTGCCCTCGGGCAGTACGTGCACGAACGGCTCCCCGGCGTAGGCCTGCTCGTAGAGCTCATGCACCCGCGCCAGACTCCACTCCGGCTTCACCCAGACGTACATGGTGGAGAGTATGCCCCGGGTCACGGGGAGCAGATGGGGCGAGAAGGTCACCTCATACGGTCCGCCGCCCGCCGCGTTGAGTTCCTGCTCCATCTCGCTGATGTGGCGGTGCCGGTAGCCGATATTGTAGGGCGAGAGGTTCTCGTTGGCCTCCACGAAGTGGGTCGTGAGGCTCAAGCCGCGCCCGGCACCGGATACGCCTGTCTTGGAGTCCACAATGAGACGCCTGTCGGAGAGGGCGCCCGCCTCGGCCAGGGGCCGCAATCCTAGGATGACGCTGGTGGGGAAGCAGCCGGGATTGGCCAGAAGATCGGCCTTGGCAATCTGATCTCGATACACCTCAGGGAGGCCGAAGACAGCTTCACTGAGCATGCCGGGCTCGGTGTGATCGTGGTTGTACCAGCGCTGGTAGTCAGCCGCCTCGTGCAGCCGGAAGTCGGCGCTCAGGTCGATCACGCGAGTACCCGCGGCACGGACGCGCTTCACCATGTCCACTGAGACACCATGAGGCAGGCAGAGGAAGGCCACATCCACCGATCCCGGATCGGCGCTCTCGGCCGAGACCAAGGTCTGGTCGTAAGGGCAGGCGAAGACCTCGGAGTACCTCTGGCCGGTGTAGCTCTCCGAGGTGCAGAAGCCGAGCTCGACTTCCGGATGCAGCGTGAAGCTCTTGAGCAACTCGTTGCCGGTATAGCCGGTGGCGCCGATGATGCCGACCTTGATCATCTCCACTACCCCCACGAAGCTGAAGCTGCGAACCGGGCAGCGCTGGCCGGCAGGCGAAAAGCCCCACCACCCTCTCGGCAACTGGCTCGGAGGGCGCCTCGAGGCTATCATTTCATTGTATGCACTTGGCCTGGAATAGTCCAGACGCGATCTTGCCGGGTCGGGAGGGGTCTCTCGCGCGCGGTTCCGCCCCCGCGCGCGGCTTAGGCGCCGCCAGTTGTCTGTTCTCGCACCCCTATTGTATGATGGGTACCAGTGCCCAGCCGGTGGCACATCGGCCGGGCCCCGTAGCCTTTGCTTCATCGCAACCGACTGGAGAGGTGGACCAATCAGCAGCAGAGACTTCCGTATCAATGAGCAGATCCGCGTGGCAGAAGTCCGAGTCATCGATCACGACGGCAAACAGCTAGGCGTGATGCCTACGCGGCAGGCTCTGACGGTGGCGGCCGAACGAGGGATGGATCTTGTCGAGGTAGCTCCCAACTCCGACCCTCCGGTTACCAGAATCACCGACTACGGTAAGTTCGCCTACCAACGTGCGCGACGGGAGAGAGAGGCTCGCAAGGCCCAGAAGACCACCGAGGTCAAAGAGATTCGTCTCCGGCCGAAAACAGGCGAGCACGACATCGGCTACAAGATGCGGGACGCACGCCGCTTCTTGCAGCGGGGAGATAAGGTGCGCCTGCGTGTCATCTTCCGAGGCAGGGAGATGGCACACATGGAGCTTGGCCACCAGCTGCTGGCCAAGTTGGCGGCCGAACTGCAGGACGTGGGCACGGTCGAGCAGATGCCCTCCCTGGAGGGCCGCACCATGAACCTGGTGCTCGCTCCGCTGAAGGCCAAGTAGGCCGCCCGACACAATCCCACTCCCGATGCTGCTCCGGGCCATCAGCGCGGGGCAGGAAGTTGAGAGTGTGCCCGGTCCATGAGTTATGGGGAGGTAATCGGTAATGCCGAAGATTAAGACGCATAAGGCCACGGCCAAGCGGTTCCAGTACAGCGGCTCCGGCAAGCTGATGCGGACCAAGGGCCCCAAGGGGCACCTGCGCCGCAATAAGTCCGCCCGTCATAAGAGAGGGCTGGCCGAGATGTACGTCGTGGACTCGCACGCCACCAGAGTACGCGTGCGCCGCCTGGCTCCGTACCTAGACTGATAGCCGACCGAGGGGGGTGCTAAGTGCCTAGGGTTAAGGGCGGACCGGTTACTCGTCGCCGCCACAACAAGATTCTGAAGCTGACCAAGGGCCAGTACGGCAGCCGGAGTACCCTCTGGCGCCGTAGCAATGAGGCGATGCTTAAGTCCCTCGCCTATGCCTACCGCGACCGCCGCAACCGCAAGCGCGACATGCGCCGGCTGTGGATCACCCGTATCAACGCCGCCGCCCGCCTGCACGGCCTGAACTACAACCAGTTCATGCACGGTTTGGCCGTCGCCGGCGTCGAGCTCGACCGGAAGTCACTGAGCGATCTGGCCGTGCGCGATCCCGAGGCCTTCGGCCGGCTCGCCGCCACCGCCACCGGCGCCCAGGCCTAGCGCGCAGATACCCGACAGAAAGGTCGGTTCCCAGCCCCTCGTCCACCGGACAAGGGGCTTGTTCTTTTGCCCCGCCCTCGGGACCCGTTGGCCGGGCCCGGGGCGAATGCTATAATCGCCGGGGAGGTGGCGGCATGGTGATCAGCAAGAGTGCCTATTGGGCGCTGAAGGCCGTGGTACACCTGGCCCGCCGGCAGTCCCACCACGGGCCTCAGATCTCGGCCTCGGTGGCCGAAGCCATCGCCGCCCCCAAACCCGGCACCGCCAGCCTCCTCGGCCAACTGGCCGTAGCCGGAGTCCTGGTATCCTTCCGCGGCCTGGGCGGCGGATTCCTGCTCGCCCGCGACCCAGCCGGGATCACCACCCTGGAGGTCTGCCGGGCCGTCTGGGCCGAGGCGCCCTCCCCGGCTGCCGACCTCGACGCGGATCAGCTTGCGTCTGCCGACAGCGTAGACCGTCTGATGCAGGCCCTCAGCGGCGACCTCCATAGTCGCCTGGCGAGCACGACCATCGCCGACCTAGTGCGCGATCAGCGAGTGTCGGGAGCGAGCCGGTGACAGTCCCCGCCCCCCACCTCCCAGCGAGCGCCTTCCCCCGGAGGCATCTGCTTTGACTCTGCCCACCTTCCGTCGCCTCACCCAGCGTGTCTACGTCCAGCCTCTCTCCGACATTCCCGGCCATGTGATCGCCGAACTGGAGCGCGTTCTGCCGCCGCTCCCCGCCGGAGCGGAGGTGGCCGTCACTGCGGGCAGCCGCGGTGTGGCTAACCTCGGCCTCATCCTGCGAACGGTCTGTCAGGCCATACGCGCCCGGGGCGGCGATCCGTTCATAGTGCCCGCCATGGGCTCCCACGGGGGCGCGACTGCCGCCGGCCAGACCGAGCTGCTTCGCTCCCTGGGCGTAACGCCCGAGAGCGTCGGAGCGCCGATTCGCGCGAGCATGGAGGTCGGCCACCTCGGCCATATCTCGGATGGCACCGAGGTAGTCCTGGATGGGCAGGCCCTTTCCGCCCAGGGAATCGTCGTCGTCGGCCGCGTGAAGCCCCACACCGACTTCGACGGGAGCTGGGAGAGTGGTCTGGCCAAGATGATGGCCGTCGGTTTGGGCAAGGAGGAAGGCGCCAAGCGCATGCACAGCCGCGGCGCTGCCGGCCTCGCCGTCCACGTCCCGCAGGCAGCGCGCGTCATCCTGGCGCGGGCGCCGATCGTGGCCGGCCTCGCTATCCTAGAGGACGCCGCCGGGCAGACCGCGCGCGTGGTAGGAGTGAAGCCCGCGGAGCTCTTGGAGCGCGAGGCGACCCTGCTCCAGGAGGCCAAGAGCCACGCGCCCCGCCTCCCCTTCGAGGAGGCCGATCTTCTCATCGTGGACTATCTGGGCAAGGACATCAGCGGGACCGGCCTGGACACGAAGGTGATCGGCCGGATGCGCATCGAGGGGCAGCCGGAGCCGGCGCGACCGCGCATCCGCTGCCTCGCCGCCCTGGACGTCACCGACGCCTCGCACGGCAACGCCAACGGCCTCGGCCTCGCCGATGTGATCACCCAGCGGCTGCTCGACAAGACCGACCTGGAAGCGCTCCGGGTGAATGCCGCCGCCTGCGGCTTCTGGGAGCGCGCCAAAGTTCCGGTCGCCTTCGCCAACGACCGCGAGGCGATCCTCGCTGCCCTGCGCTCCACCGGCGTGCCCGCAGACCAGGCGCGCGTCGCCCGTATCCGGGACACCCTGCACCTGGGGCGGCTGCTGATCAGCGAGGCGCTGCTTCCATCTGTCAGCGGCGACACCGAACTGGACGAGGCTTGCGAGTTGGCCTTCGACGCCACCGGCAACCTCGCCGATCACGAGCGGTTTCCCGACTTCGACTAGCTCATTCCTGCGCTTGGAGACACCCATTGAAGGCAGCCTACCTTGTTCGACCCGGCACCATAGAGATACGCGAAGCACCCCGGCCGGAGCCCGGTCCGGGCCAGGTCCTGGTACGCGTACGTGCCGTCGGCGTGTGCGGCTCCGACGTTCACTACTTCGAGGAGGGCCGCATCGGCGACACGGTCGCCACTGAGCCCCTCATCATGGGGCACGAGTTCGCCGGCGAGGTCGCCGGCTTGGGCGCGGGCGTCAGCGGTATGGCGCTCGGCCAGATGGTAGCCGTCGAGCCGGCCATGCCCTGCGGACACTGCGAGATGTGCCTGGAAGGGCACCCCAACCTGTGCCTGAACATCCGCTTCATGAGCACCCCGCCCGACCAAGGTGCCCTGGCTGAGTACGTCGCCGTCGGCGCAGAGCAGTGCTTCGCGCTGCCGGCCGGCCTGACTGCCGCCGACGGCGCGATGCTCGAGCCGCTCGGTGTGGCGCTGCACTCGCTGCGGCTCGGCCATGTCCATCTGGCGGACACGGTAGCGGTGATCGGCTGCGGCACCATCGGCCTGATGACGCTGCAACTCGCCAAGGCCTCCGGTGCCCTGACCATCTTCGCCACCGACAAGCTCGACGACCGGCTCGCTCTGGCGCAGGCCTACGGCGCCACCGCCGTCTGCAACGTCAGCCGCGAGGATCCGGTTGCCGCGCTCGTCGCCCTTACGGGTGGCCGCCGCGCGGACGTCGTGTTCGAGGCAGCCGGCGCGCCCGAGTCGCCCGAGCAGGCCATGAAGCTGGCACGCAACGGCGGCACCGTGCTACTCATCGGCATTCCCGACGACGACCGCATCGGCATGGGCGCGGGCACCTCGCGCCGCAAGGGCCTCACCATCAAGATGGTGCGCCGGATGAAGCACACCTACCCCCGCGCCATCGCCCTCGCCGCGGCGGGCATGGTGGACGTGCGGAGCCTGGTGACCCACCGCTTCCCCCTGGAGGAGACGCAGCAGGCCTTCCGCCTGGTGGCGGACGGCGGGGACGGCGTGATCAAGGCGATGGTGGAGATGGGGTAGGGGCTGTAGCCAGACATCCCGAGGGCCGACACATACCCGGCCATGCTAGACCACGAGGAGGTGAACAGGTGGCTTCAGCCCAAGATAGGGTGCTGGCCTATCTCCGCCAGCATCAGGAGGGTGCAGACGACGATGACCTGGCAGCCGCCATGGGCTGGAGCTATCGGCAGCGGGCCAATCAGGTGTGCAAGGCGATGGCTCAGAAAGGAGTCGTCGAACGGAAAGTGGTGGACGGCAAGATCCGCAGCTTTGCCCTTGACGCGCCGGGGTTGCCTACCTCCGAGGGCTCCGCAGTCCCGATCAGCGCCTACCTCAGCTTCACCGACGCGGCCGAGTACGTGTTGGAGAACCAGGTCCAGCGCCGCCTCCTGCATTACCGCGACATCACCGAGCGAGCCCTGGCGGCAGGAGTGCTGACCAGCACAGGCCGTACACCCGAAGCCACCATGTACAGCCAGATCCATGCCGAAGTGCAGCGCCAGACCAAGCGCGGCGAGGTACCGCGGTTCACCAAGCCGGAGGCGGGCTTCATCGGCCTCACTCGCTGGCTACCCCGCGGAGTCGTGAGGGAGATAGAGGCCCAGAACCAGAGAGTCCGAACCAAGCTGCACCAGCGCCTACTCTCCCTGGATCCCATCGAGTTTGAGGCTCTGGTGGCCCGCCTGCTTAGCGCTCTCGGCTTTGAGGAGGTCGAGCTGACCCCGGCCAAGGGCGACGGCGGCATTGATGTGCGCGGGACGCTGGTGGTAGGCGAGGTGATTCGCACCCGCATGGCAGTCCAGGTCAAGCGCTGGAAGCACAACGTCCACACGCCCGTGATCCAGCAGGTTCGCGGGAGCCTGGGCGCTCACGAACAGGGCCTGATCATCACCACGAGTGGCTTCAGCGCGGGTGCGCGGTCGGAGGCGGAGCGGGCCGACGCCACCCCGGTTGCCCTCATGGACGGGTCCCAACTAGTCAGCGTCCTGATTGAGAACGACATCGGCGTCCGGCGCGACTCCTACGACCTCATCAAGCTGGAAGAAGAGAGCGACGACACGCAGTGCCCGGACTGAGGGCCGGTTTCCGCCCGCTCGTGCGGTCTGCCCAACCTAACCCCTCAATCCCCTTCCCTAGTAAGGAAGGGGAGGCCAGATCCCTCTTTCCCGCGTCTGAACAACCGCAGGAGAGGGAACGGGGAAGAGGTACGCGATCCGTGCAGACAAGCGGTCTCGGCTAGTCTTCAGGGGCCTGACGTTAATGCGGGCACTCGAAGGCAGATAGTCTACACCCGGAGGCATCCATGCCGGACAAGTACACCATCGGAGTTGACTTCGGCACCGAGTCGGGCCGGACCGTCCTCGTCCGCGTCGCCGACGGCGAGATTGTCGCCTCCCACGTCCACCCCTACGCCGACGGCGTCATCGACGAGCGCCTCCCCGGCAGCGGCCGCCGCCTCGACCCCGACTGGGCCTTGCAGAACCCGGCCGACTATCTGGCAGTCTTGCGGCAGGGAATACCCGCTGTCCTCTCGGAGGCCGGCGTCGCGCCCGCGGACGTCATCGGCCTGGGCATAGACTTCACTGCCTGCACCATGCTGCCAATTGACAGCGCCGGCACACCGCTCTGCCTGCTGGACGAGTTCCGCGCCGAGCCGCATGCCTGGGTGAAACTATGGAAGCACCACGCCGCCCAACCGGAGGCCGACCGCGTCAACCGGGTGGCGGCCGAGCGCGGCGAAGCCTTCCTGCGCCGCTACGGGGGCAAGATCTCCTCGGAGTGGTTTATCCCCAAGGCGCTGCAGATCCTTGACGAGGCGCCCGCCATCTACGCCGCCGCCGATCGCTTCATCGAGGCGGCCGACTGGGTGATCCTGTGGCTCACCGGTCAGGAGCGGCGCAACTCCTGCACCGCCGGCTACAAGGCCATGTGGAGCAAACGCGACGGCTACCCCAGCCCGGACTACTTCGCCGCCTTGGACCCGCGCTTCCGCGATGTGGTACGCGACAAGATGTCGCGCGACATCTACCCGCTGGGGGCTCGCGCCGGCGGCCTGACCGATGACGCCGCCCGCCAGACAGGCCTGCTGCCCGCTACCGCCGTCGCGGTCGCCAACGTGGACGCCCATGTCTCCGTCCCTGCCTGCACCGTCGTCGAGACCAGCCGCATGGTCATGATCATGGGCACCTCCACCTGCCACATGGTGTGCGACACCGAGATGCGCGAAGTCGAGGGCATGTGCGGCGTCGTCGAGGACGGCATCCTGCCCGGCCTCTTTGGCTACGAGGCGGGCCAGTCCTGCGTCGGAGACCACTTCGCCTGGTTCGTGGAGAACTGCGTCCCCGAGGCCTACGCTGTCGCCGCCCGCGAGCGCAACCAGTCCGTTCACCAGTACCTGGAGGCCAAGGCCGCCGCGCTTCGGCCCGGCGAGAGCGGCCTGCTGGCGCTGGACTGGTGGAACGGAAACCGCTCCGTGTTGGTGGACGCCGACCTGACCGGCCTGCTCCTCGGGGCCACCCTGGCCACCAAGCCCGAGGACATCTACCGCGCCCTCATCGAGGCCACCGCCTACGGCACCCGCGTGATCATCGAGGCCTTCGAGGGTAGCGGTGTCCGCGTCCACGACATCGTCGCTTGTGGCGGACTGCCCAACCGCAACCACCTTCTCATGCAGATCTACGCCGACGTCTGTGGACGCGAGTTCAAGGTGGCCGCCAGCGACCAGGCGGGCGCCCTGGGCGCGGCCATGCACGGCGCCGTGGCGGCCGGGAAGGCCGCCGGCGGCTACGACACCATCCAGGAAGCGGCCGCCCAGATGGCCTACCTCTCGGACGTCGCCTACCGGCCCGACCCGCGCTCACAGGCGGTGTACGATCGCCTCTTCCAGGAGTACGTGCGCCTGCATGACTACTTCGGCCGCGGCGACAACGATGTCATGAAGCGCCTCAAAGCGCTGCGCAGCCAGGTTCTCTCCGGGGCTGTCTAGTTCGGCCGCCAATCCGCCTGTGGAGGAGTGAATGTCCATCCAACCGTCAGCTTCGTCCTGGCTAGGTTCGGTCTGGCCCGAGCCCTACGCCGACATGATGCGCCAGCACCTGGTTCTGGCGGGCGATCGCCTCCTGCGGCCCCGGGCCGTCGAGCACACCCGTGCCTCCTGGGCGGCGCGGCGGCAGCAGTTGCGCTCCGACCTCATAGCGGCCCTGGGCGGCTTCCCCGAGCGCACGCCGCTCAACGCCCGCATCACCAGCACCCATCAGCGCCAGGGCTACCGCATCGAGAACGTCGTCTTCGAGAGCCGGCCCGGCTTCCACGCCACCGCCAGCGTCTTCGTGCCGCACGGGCTCACCGGACCCGCCCCTGCCGTCCTCTGCCCCCACGGTCACTACGCCGTCGGCCGCTACGACCCGGCCGTCCAGGCTCGTTGCGTGGGGTTGGCCCGCCGCGGCTACGTCACCCTGGCCATTGACGCTGTCGGTTACAACGACCGCGAGGCCCAGGGGCACCGCCGGACCTGGTTCCTCTTCGCCGCCGGTCAGACGGTGGAAGGCATCCAGACCTGGGACAACATGCGCGCCATCGACTACCTCATCAGCCGAGCTGACGTGGACTCGGAGCGCATCGCCTGCACCGGCGTCTCCGGCGGCGGCAACCAGACCATGTACGTCTCCGCCCTAGACGAGCGCATCAAGGTCTCCATACCGGTGTGCTCGGTGGAGATGGTCGCCGACTACATGGAGAAGGGCTTCTGCACCTGCGAGACGATTCCCGGTCTGCTCCGCTTCGCCGACCTGACCGAGATCACCGCTCTCATCGCGCCCCGGGCGCTGCTCCTGATGCACGGCATCCTGGACAGCGGCTTCCCGATCCTCTCGGCGCGCATGGCGGTCGAACGCATCGCCCGGATCTACAGCCTCTACGACGGCAGCCGCTTTGCCAGCTTCGAGAGCTATTCGCCCCACGAGTACAACGCCGAGATGCGGCAGCAGGCCTATCGCTGGCTGGACATCTGGCTCAAGGGCCCCAGCCCGGCCGCGGACGAAGAGGTCCCTGGGGTCGAGTACCTCAAGGTCCTGCCCGACGGGCTTCCCGCCGGGCATCAGACCATGGCTGACCTCTACACCGGTATGGTGAGCCGACTGCCCGGTCGCCTGTCGCCGCGCAGCGCCGGCGAGCATCACACCCAAGCCCTCCAGACGACCGAGGCGCTCTGGGAGGCTCTGGGCGGGCGCCCGCAGGAGGGCGACCTCGACGTGCGCGTGACGTCCACCGAGCCGATCGGCGGCTACGCCGGCGAGCGCTTCTGGTTCCGCTCCGAGCCCGACGTTCTCATCCCGGCGGTGCTCCTGCGGCCCCGGGACGAAGGTCCCTTCGACGTAACCCTGTACCTGCACGCCGAAGGCAAGGCCGCCCTGACCCATGATGTCGCCCTCGCCGAGCTCGAGCAGGGCCGCGCCGTCATGGCCTTCGACCAGCGCGACGTCGGCGAGACCGCTTCCGGCCGCGACCACGTTCACCTCAGCGCCCTGGCTCTTGGACGCTCCCTGCCCGGGGCCTGGGCGTGGGACGTGATGCGTTGCGTGACCTACCTCCAGCGCCGTGGCGACGTCCGCCGCGTGCGGCTGGCGGCAGCCGGGTCGCTGGTGACGGGGCTGGCTGGGCTGCTCGCCGCCTCCCTCGATCGGCGCATCAGCGAAGTAGAGATCGAGGCTCTGCCGGCAACACTCAAGACGCCCTCCGTCGCTCCGGAGATGGACCTGCTCTACCTGCCGGGCATCCTGCCGGTGGCCGACGTCGCCGACCTCGCTGCACTGGTGGCCCCTCGTTCGCTACGCCTGCAATCCCTGGTCGACGCGTCGCTCGAGCCGCTTTCGGCCGCCGAGGCCGACAAGGCTCTGGCTCCTGCCGCCCACGCCTACGACCTCCTGGAGGCGACGGCGTCGTTCTCCGTGGCACACTGATTGACGCCGGTGCTATACTGGCAATAAGGCGTCCGCCCCGGAAGTGGACGCCTTCAGTTAGCAGTTTGTCGCCGGGAGGACCTACCACCATGGCCGCAAGTGTAGAGTCAGTAGAAGGCAGGAACGTGGGCGATGTCTTCATGTTCGCCCTGAGCACGTGCATCTGGTGCCGGAAGACCAAGGCTCTCTTAACCGAGCTGGGGATCGCCTATCGCTACGTAGACGTGGATCTCGTCGCGGGCGACGACCGCCAGGAAGTGATGGATCAGCTCACACGCTGGAACCGCGCCCGTTCGTTCCCCACCTTGGTGATCGACGACGAGCGCGCCATCATCGGCTTCGACGAAGCCGCCCTGCGTGAGCTGGCCGGCGATGCCTAAGGAGACCGAGATCTCGGCCGAACAGGTAGACCAGCTCTACGAGAAGCTGAAGCGCGAACAAGGCGCGGCCGGCTACCACTTGAACCCGGACGAGGGCTTCGCCAAGGACCTGGTTCGCGGACTGATCGTCAACGAGGGGCGCTACGGCTATCAGAGCTGCCCTTGCCGCCTGGCGTCTGGAGACCCGGACGACGACCGCGACATCGTCTGTCCCTGTGACTATCGCGATCCGGACCTCACCGACCACGACGCCTGCTACTGCGGCCTCTACGTCAGCGAGGCGGTGGCCAAGGGCGAGAAGCCGCTGCGCCCCATTCCTGAGCGCCGGCCGACCCCGGAAGAGCGCGCCGAAGCGCGCGACCGGCAGCAGACCGACTTCGGGCCACTGTCCTATCCGGTGTGGCGCTGCCGGGTGTGCGGCTATCTCTGCGCTCGCGACGAGCCCCCCGAACGTTGTCCGATCTGCAAGGTCACCAAGGACCGCTTCGAGCGTTTCCTGTAGCACTAGCGAGCATCTCGGCCACCACCAAGAGAGGACCGTGCAACCGCACCCGGCCACGGTCCTCTCTTGTTGCCGGCCCCCCTTGCCACACGGGCCAATGCCGCGCACAATCCGGCACGGGCGGGGCAGGTACTACCCTGATGACGGTGAACACTGCCGCGCAGGTCGCGATGCCCGGGGCGCGAGCCCTACCTCCGCGCCGCCTCCGGGGGCCTCGTGACTGGCCCGAAGGGCGCTCTGTATCGCGTATCGCTGTAGAAAACGGCGGACCGTGGGAATACGTGCACATGCAGCTGTCCACTCTTCTGGGGATAGAAGCGCAGTTTATCCACAGCATAATGCGCACTTATGCACAGATGTGCGACTGATCGGGCGGTACGGGTAGTGGCTAAGCACGAGCAGGAGAAGACTATGGACGACCTGGAACTGCACGGCAGGGATGATTGGCCGCGGGTTCAGCAGCGCTACGAGGCCTGGTGGGAGGGGGAAGTTCTGGACCGCCCGCTCATCTCCGTCCATGCCCCCAAGTACGTCCTGCCCGAACCAGACATCGCTCCCAAGGACCTGGCCGCTGTCTGGACCGACCCGGCTACCGTGCTCCAGCGGCAGCGGGAAGTACTGGCCGCCACCTATCACGGAGGCGACGCCTTCCCTATCCTGCGGCCCGTCTCGGGAGGCATGGTGGCGGTACTGGCCGCCTTCCTCGGCGCGCCCCTCCATATCCTCAACCGCCAGACCACCTACACCGACCCCATCATCTCCGACTGGGACACGCGCCCCCGGCTCCGCTTCGACCCCGACAACCACTGGTGGCAGACGGTTCGCCGGCTGCTGGAGGCCGGAGCGGCCGCCGCCCCCGGCCTGGGCTACGTCAGCATCCCGGACCTCAACGGTCCCGGCGAGATTCTCGCCCGCCTCCGCGGCACCGCCCCCTTGGCGCTGGACCTGTTCGACCACCCGGACGAAATGCTCGCCGCTCTGCACGAGATCAACCAGGCCTGGTACCGCTACTGGCAGGCCTGCCACGGGATCATCCACCAGCACGTGGGCGGTTACGTCTTCTGGATGGGCCTCTGGTCGGAACTACCGGCCACCGACCTGCAGACGGACTTCTCCATCATGATCTCTCGGCCGATGTTCGATCGCTTCTTCTTGCCCTTCGTCGAGGAGCAGACCCGCTGGGTGCAGCGCACCGTCTATCACCTCGATGGGCCCGGGGCGGTGCGACACCTGGAGTCGCTGCTCGACCTGCCACGCCTCACCGCCGTCCAATGGGTACCCGGTGCCGGTGCGCCACCCATGAGCCGCTGGCTCCCCTTGCTCCACCGCATCCAGGCCCGCGGCAAGAGCCTGTGTCTGTCTTGCGAGCCCGGCGAGGTAGAGACCCTGGCGACGGCCCTGGAACCGGAGGGCCTCTTCCTTAGTACAACCGCCGGCTCTCCTGAGGATGCCGACGCCCTGGTGGCCCTGGTGGACCGGTCTCATCGCCGGCGCTCGTGGCTAGTACCCGGCACCGGTGCTGCCGAGTTTCAGGAGTAGCCCACCCCCATGCCTCCACTAGCCGACGTCGCCGCCGCCTTCCGCTGGCTCCTGGTGCTGGAGCTGGTGCTGCTGGCCGGGCTGCCCCTGGCCCGGCGCCTCTTCCGCCACCTTCCCGGCGCCGCCTACCCCCTCGCCCGGCCGCTAGGGTTGCTGGCCGGAGCATACCTGCTCTGGATGCTGTCCGCCCTCGGCCTCCTGCGGGTGGAGGGCGTGTCTTTCGCCGGCACTCTCGTCCTCGTCCTCGCCATCGGGTTGGTGGCCGGTGGACGGCTCCGCCCGGCCCCTGGGGAGGGCCACCCCGCTCTGACCGCCGAGATTGTCTTCTTGCTGACCTTCCTGGCGGCAGCCTGGTTCCGCTCCTTCGCGCCCGAGATCGAGGGAACCGAGAAGCCGATGGAGTTCGCCTTCCTCAACTCCATCATGCGGGACGGGCGTGTCCCGCCCGCCGACCCCTGGCTCTCCGGCTACGCCATCAGCTACTACTACTTCGGCTACTTGATGGTGGCCGCCCTGGCCAAGGCCGCCGCTGTTCCCCCGGCGCTCGCCTTCAACCTGGGCCTGGCCACCCTGTTCGCCCTCGCCTTCACCGGTGCCTTCGCCCTAATGCGGGAAATGGTCGCGCGCTACGCGAACAGCGGCCTGCGTGATCGAGCTCCCGTCGTGTTTGGGGGCCTCGCCGGCGTGTCGCTCACCGTGATGGGCAATCTAGAGGGCTTCCTCGAGGTGCTGCACGCTCGAGGGCTGTTGCCGGCCTCGTTCTGGCGCTGGCTGGATCTTAAGGACCTGCTGGAGCCCGCTCAGCCGGGCGCCTGGATGCCTGACCGCTACCTCTGGTGGTGGCGGGCCAGCCGGGTCATCAACGACCGCTCTCCCCTGGGCGACCCCATGGAGGTGATTGACGAGTTCCCCTTCTTCAGCTTCCTGCTCGGCGACATGCACCCGCATGTGCTGGCGCTGCCCTTTGTCGTGCTGGCCGTCGCCTTGGCGGTGGAGTGGGCCCTGCGGTTGCACCGCCGGCCACGCCTGGGCGAGCACCGCGGCTTCCTGCTCGCCGCCGCCACCACGATAGGCGGCCTGGCCTTCCTCAACACCTGGGACTGGCCCATCTACCTGGCCCTGTTCGCCGCCGCCACCTGGGTCGGGCTGGGCGATGATCAGCGACGGCTCCGCCGGACCATGGTCATAGCGGCCGCGGTGGCCTTCACCGGCTTGGTTGCCTATGCGCCCTTCTTCCTTGCTTTCCAGTCGCAGGCATCAGGCATTCTGCCCCACTACCTCTCCCCGACCCGCCTGAGCCAGTTCCTGGTCATGTTCGGCCCCCTGCTGTTGCCGGCAGTGGCTCTCGCTGCGGAGCGACTGCGAACCTCGGGTCCCGGCGCTCGGCTCACGGCGCTGCGCTGGTGGGCGGGGCTGTTCACCACCCCCTACCTCCTCCTGCTCGTCATTGGGGCGGCGCTCCTGGTCTTGCCCGCCGGCCAAGAGGCGCTGGACCGGCTACAGGGAATGGCGCAGACGCGCGAGCTCCTTGAGGATGCCAACTGGCTCGCTGTGCTGCTGCGAATGCTGCTGGGCAAACTGACCTCGCCCTGGATGATGCTGGTCGTCACCGCCGTCATGGCCGCCGCTCTGGCCCGGCTAACCAGTCCTCGTCCCACGTCCGCACCCGCTGGCGCGTCAGACGAGGGCGAAGGTGAGTTCCTGGCGGACGTGAGCTTGGCCATGGTGGGTTTGGGATTGGCGCTGACCTGGGCGGTGGAGTTCGTTTACCTACGCGACTACTTCGGCACCCGCATGAACACCGTCTTCAAGTTTTACTACCAGGCCTGGGTGCTGCTGTCTCTCAGCGGGGCCTACGCGGCGTACCACCTCTGGCGCCGCTGGCAGGGTTATGCCAGGCTGGCGTTCGGGGTGGCGGCAGCGGCGCTGGGGCTGCTGGGTCTCGTCTACGCCCCGCTCAGCCTCTGGACCCGCACTGACGCACTGACGGGCCCCGCGACGCTGAACGGTCTCGCTCACCTGGAGCGTCATCGAGCCGACGAGGCTGAGGCCCTGGCCTGGCTGCAAGACAATGTGCCGGGGATGCCCGTGATCCTGGAGGCCGTGGGCGGCTCCTATAGCGAGTTCGCCCGCGTTAGCGCCAACACCGGCTTGCCTACCCCACTCGGCTGGGACTTCCACGAGATGCAGTGGCGAGGGACCTCCGAGCATAGTGTCCGCAAAGACGATGTGACCCGGCTCTACACGACCCGCTCCTGGGAGGAGGTACTGTCCCTGCTGCAGGCCTACCGGGTGCGTTATGTCTACATCGGCCGCGTCGAGCGACAGGCCTACGGGGAGGACGCCGGTGCCCTCCTGGTGCAGCGTCTGCCCGCAGCCTTCCGGTCCACCGACGGTACCGAGCCAGTATCCATACTGCAGGTGCCGGAAACTCTCCTAGACTGACGCCGGGCAGCCCAGATAGTCCGGCAGGTCGGCGACCGACTCCAGTATGGCCGCCGGCTCATGAGGGATGAAGGCGTCGCGCGGGGTCGCCCCGCTGAGCACGGCGACAAACGGTACTCGGGCCCGGTGCGCCGCCTCGCCGTCCACTACGCTATCCCCCACGTAGACCGCCTCCGTCGGTTGGCGGCCCAGACGCTCCAGGGCCAGTCGCAGCCCGGCCGGGTCCGGCTTGGCCGCGGACACGTCCTCCAGGCCCAACACAACGCCAAACATGCCGGCGATGCCCTCGTCGCGCAGGAAGCGCTCGATGCGGTAGCGGTACTTGGTGGACACGATGCCCATCGCCACCCGACAGGCGGCCAGCTGGTCCAGCACCTGGCGCGCATCGGGGAGGAAGGTGGTATTGGCGTTCATCACCTCGTCCGCCCGCTCAATGAAGAGGCGGGCGAACTCCTGGCCGCCCGTCTCCATGGCGGGCCCCGTGAGGGCCACGAACGTGCGGGGCAGCGACAGGCCGATGGTCCGCCGCGCCCGCTCCGGGTCGGGAGTGGGTAGACCCATCCGAGTCATGGCGTAGTTGATGCATTCCAGTATCCCCGGGGACGAATCGACCAGCGTGTAGTCGAAGTCGAAAAGCACGGTCCGGTATCTCACCCTCTCCCCCGCAGTAGGCTTGTCGACTCAGTAGACATGGCGTCGGCTCGGCCCGCAAGTCAGGACGTGTGGACGTCGGCCGCATCGCTTGACCTCGGGGCTGCGGTGCGGCATCATCCGAAACTGGCCGCAAGGCGCCAGACTGCCCCATCGCTCAGGAGGGTGAGGATATGGACGATCAAACGCCGCGCCCGGTGATGGAACCGCGCACCCGCAACGAAAAAGACGAGAAGGACGAGAAGGATCAGCGAGACCAACAGGAAAAAGAGGAGAAGGGCGCCGGCGACCGGCCGGGCACCCTGAGTTGGGCTCTAGTCCTGATTATGGCCGGTCTGGTGTTCCTGGCCGCCAACATCGGCCTGTTGCCTGAAGATGACGGTGTCAGTACCTTCGGCATCATCCTCATGGGCGCCGGCGCGATCGTCGGCCTAGAGGTGCTCTTCCGCTACCTCCGGCCCGAGTACCGGCGCCCCCTCCGAGGCCGGCTGGTGCTGGCCGTCGTCCTCTTTGCCGTCGGCCTGGGATCGGCCATCGGCTGGGAGCACACCTGGCCTCTGGTGCTCATCGGGGTCGGCATAGTCATTCTCGTCAGCACACTCACCCGGCAGTAGCCGGGGGCTAGAGCCGGTTGAAGTCCCAGGTGGTGATGCCGTCCCACCAGTAGCGCAGCACCGTCCCGGGTCGATCGCGGCCGATACAACGAAAGTAGGGGGACTCGTACGCTTGTATGAGGTCCCCGATCTTGTAGCGGGCCAGGATGGGAGTCGAGACGATCAGGCTGCCCCGTTCGCCGGGCCGCATTTCGTGTAGCATCTTGACGCCGTGGCGCGTCTCTACCTCGAGGAAGAACAGGTCGTAGTTGGGCGCCCAGGCTCGCTTGGCATCCATCTGCTGGCCGAACATGCCTTCGGTCGCGCCGTAGATCTCGTAGACGTCCACCGGGCCATAGAGCGCCTGCAGGACGGATGAATAGCGCGTGTTGATCCCCGGCACACTGCCTAGCGTCATGACGCGCGTCTGCCACAAGTCCTTGGGGTAGACCCCGTGCGCCCGGTGCAAGTAGCGGCCGAACTCCACCGCAGTGGGCGCCACCCCCCCTACCAACTTCACGTTCTCGCCCTTGCAGGTCTCATAGGCCAGCTCGAAGCGCCGGTGCCAGTCCTCGATCGTCTTACCGCCGCCCAGCGCGTCAATGGCCTCTTGGGTGGGCAGCGACCGCACCGGCGTCTGCGCCGACACGTGCTTCACGTAGATGCCGGAGCTGTACCCATACTCGACGTCCCGGTCGCCCACGCGAACTGTGCCCACAACCGAGGGGAAGTTGAGGTTGAGGTTCACGCCCTGGAAGACGTCCACGTGGCCGGTGCGCAGGACGTAGTTGACCACCGCCCGCCCCGCGCTCACGCGCACCTTCAGATCGGTGGGCGTCATGGGGATGAACTTGGAGCTGCCCTTGGTGCTGCCCCGCGTGATGGCCCACCCCACCGGCTCCTCGTAGAGCAGCAGCTCTGTCTCGCCGCCCATGACCCGGCGGATGAGGGGCTCGTACGACTCGTAGGTCATGACCGGGAAGAGCCGGCGGTACTCCGCCACCGAGCCCACCGACTCCGCCCCATGCTCGCGCCCGTAGGCCGTCCGCGCGAACCCGGCCAGCAGCCGCTTGAGCACGTCCTCCTGCATCGCCGCGGGTCGCGCGAGGCCCTCGTGCCATGGGCGGACCATCTGCTCCAGACGCTCCCGCATGGCGGCCATGTCCATCCGTGGCTGCATCGTGTCCCTCCCCGAACCGTCAGCTTTGGAGCTTGGCCTGGCGGCCGCGCCCCATGTTAGCGTGCCGCCGCCCTCTCGTCATGCTCAACCCGCCGGGTCCACTGCATCCCGCTGACTGCAGACAGCGTGGACGGCAGACCCCTCCACGCCACAATGGCCTCCTGATCGAGGCCGAGCCCAGAGGCCTGCCGGCCGAGTGTCCACCGCTAGGCATGGCTCTGCCGTGTCCGCTGCTAGGCATGGCTCTGCCGTGTCCGCTGCTAGGCATGGCTCTGCCATGTCCGCTTAGCCGGACACCATCGGGGCGTGACTCCCTCGTCCGCGAAGGCGGACGACCAGCCGCAGGCTCGCCAGACCCGACTTCAGTCGAGGGCTACACAAAGGCCGTCGCCCGCATGTGATGGCCTGCCCTTCCCACCCCTCCAGTTGACAGGCACGGCCCCGAGCCGTATAGTCGCGCCACCAGTACCCACGCTGTCACTCGAGGAGCCACGTGTTCAGAAAGACCGCATTCGATCCGGCCCAGTTGATCGGCACCAACCTGCCCGAGAACACCACCCTCAAGGGCGAGCTGAAGTGCGACGGCAACCTGCACATCGGCGGGCTTGTTGATGGTCAGGTGGAGTGTGCCGGCAGCGTGATCGTCAGTGAACGCGCCGTGGTGCGCGCCGACATCCGTGCCCGCAACGTCTCTGTGCTCGGAACGGTCGAGGGGAACATCGTAGCGGACAAGGTGGAGATCCTAGACGGGGGGCGCGTCCTGGGCGATGTGGACGTGATGGACCTGCTGCTGGACGAAGGCGGCCTCGTGCGGGGACACGTCATCATGCGCAAGGGCGACGTAGCGCCCCTCGAGCCTCTGGCGGCCTATGACGCGGCCGCTCCCGAGGAAGACGAACCGGCAGCCGACAGCCTTACCCGACCCAGGGACGACTCGGCTGCGAGCTGAGGGCCGCCGCCCGCTGTCCCGCCCTCTCGGCGCGCGCCTCGCGCCAGCTGCTCCAGCCCACGTAGGCAAAGCCGGCCAGGTAGAGGCACAGGAATGGCACGGCGTAGTAGCTTTCCTGGCGCACCGCCACCGCTATGCACAGCAGAGCGTATAGGGCAGCCGCCAACTCCCCCCACGGGATGGCATCGCCGCTCACCAGATAGCGGCGCCCCGCCCACTTACCCTTGCTCCCCACCAGGCTGTACTTCGGCGTGCGCTGAAACACGCCGCCATCCATCCGCAGGGCGCGGAGAGCGGCGCGGGTGTTGTTCACCGCCATCCCCGTCCCGAGCAGTATCAGCACCGGTAACGCCTGCAGGCGGCGCCACCCGGCGGCGCCCTGCACGGCCTGGGAGATGACGTACACGATCGGCGGGCCGAGACTGGCCAGCCCCAAGAACGTGAGATGGAATCGCACGCCGCCGTCCAGCAACAGCAGCGGCAGGGAGAGCAACAACAAAGCGAGCATCAGCGGGTGACCCAGGTAGCCGCCCAGATGCACGAGGCCTTCCAGCTTCTGCGGCAGTGTCAGGCGCGAGCGAAGGAGCGGCCCCGCCAGGTGACGGAGACACTGGATGCTCCCGGTGGCCCAGCGCCGCTGCTGGCTCTTGAAGGCCGACACGGTGGGCGGTACCTCCGCCGGTACCACCACCTCCGGCAGATAGAGGCAGTTCCAGCCCGCCATCTGGGCCCGGTAGCTGAGATCCAGGTCCTCGCAGAGAGTCCGCGCCGTCCAGCCCCCGGCTTGCTCGATGCACTCACGGCGCCAGATGCCGCCGGAGCCATTGAAGTTCATCAGTAGGCCGCTTCGCTGCCGGGCCGTCTGCTCCACGATGAAGTGGCCGTCCAGCGCCAGCGTTTGGGCGCGAGTGGCGGCCGAGTAGGTCCCGTTCATGTGACCCCAGCGCGTCTGCACGAACCCCAGCCGCTCGTCCGCCACCAGATGCGGCACCACCCGGCGCAACCAGTCTCGCGCTGGGACGAAGTCGGCGTCGAAGATGGCGATCAGTTCGCCGCGCGCCGAGCGCAGGCCGTCGGCCAGAGCGCCTGCCTTGTAACCGGTGCGGTGCTCGCGACGATGGACAGTTATGTTCAGGCCGCGGCGCCGGAGCCGCTCCGCCACTTCGTCCACGATGTCCCGAGTCAGGTCGTCGCTGTCATCGAGCACCTGCACCTCGAGCCGGTCGCGCGGGTAGTCCAGGTCGTCCATGGCCTCCAGCAGACGCCTCGCCACCCAGCGCTCGTTGTAGAGCGGCAGTTGCACCGTGACTCGGGGTAGCCGGGAGAGGGTGGGTTCCGGCACGAGCCGGTGCCTCTGGTGCAGGTACAGCAGCCCCAGCAGCAGGGAGTTGAACCCGTAGACGGCCAGAAGCAGGGCCGCCGCCAGGTAGATGCTGCTGAGGAGATAAGACCACATCACAATAGAGGCCATCCTTTCCTTGGGGGTTGAAGTATAGCATCGGGCAGATATGAGGCAAGGCCCCGTCGGGCACGGCTCGCGTCCGTGCGCTTGTGGCCCCCACAGCTGCCTGGCTATACTGGCCGGCACGGAGGCAGCCGGTTGCGACTTGCTCTCGTGTGTTCCTGGCTCAACCAATACGGTGGCGCCGAGCGCGTCCTGGAGGCGATCCACGAACTGTGGCCGGACGCCCCCCTGTACACCAGCATTCACCAGCCCTCGGCCTTGCCCGATCACTTCCGTTCCTGGGACATCCGCGCCACCTGGATGAACCGCCTCCCCGGCGTCGAGCGCCGTAGTCGTCTCTACCTGCCGCTGTACCCGCTCGCGTTCGACACGATGCGCCTTCGCGACTTCGACGCCGTCCTCAGCGTGAGCAGCGGCTTCGCCACCGGCGCCCACTGCCCGGGAGCGCCACATATCGCCTACTGCCTGACACCGCCGCGCTTCCTCTGGGGCTACCAGGACTACCTGACCCGCGAGCCCATCCCCGGGTGGCAACGCGCCGGTCTGTCCGCCCTGCTGCCCCTGCTTCGCCGCTGGGACCAGAGGACCGCCCGGCGGGTCACCCACTTCGTCGCCATCGCCGGGGAAGTGCAGCAGCGAATCCAGGCCATCTACGGCCGCCCCTCACCCATCATCCATCCTCCGGTAGATACGGGCCGCTTTCGGCCGGCCGGGCAGCCCGAGAACTTCCTCCTGGTGGTCGGCCGCCTGGTACCGTACCGGCGCATTGACCTGGCCGTCCGGGCCTGTAGCGAGCTGGGGCTGCCGCTGAAGGTCGTAGGAGAGGGGCGAGCCCGGCCCCAACTGGAAGCGGTGGCCGGTCCGAGCGTCGAGTTCCTCGGTCGCCTACCCGACGACGAGGTCACCGGCCTGATGCAGCGCTGTCGCGCGCTGCTCTGGCCCGGTCTGGAGGACTTCGGCATCACTCCCATAGAGGCGCAGGCGGCCGGGCGCCCGGTGGTGGCCTTCGCCGGGGGAGGGTCGCTGGAGACCATTGTGGACGGCGAGACCGGCCTGCTCTTCCCCGAGCAGACGGCGGACTCCCTGAAGGACGCTCTCCGCCGGCTGGAGCACACCCGGTTCGATTGCGAGAGCCTGCGCCGCAGCGCCGTCCGCTTCGACAAGGCGGTGTTCCAGCGGAAGCTGCGGGAGTATGTGGAAGAGGTGGTCGCCCAGCACCAGCGGGCGGGTACCAGTGGCTAGCCATCGCGCCTGCCGCCTACCTCAGGCTAGCGGCTTGCCGCAACCGCCCGCCGTCTCCTATCATTCCCGCAGAGTGCCCTGCCGCGCCTGCTGCCCCCTGGACTGGTGAATATGGAACTGCGCGAGTACATCCGCATCCTGCGCCGCTATGCCTGGCTCATCCTCCTCGTCGTGGCTGTGACCGGCATCATCTCGCTGGCTCTCAAGGCCCTTCGTCCGGCTCCGCAGAGCTACTCCGCCTCGCTCCGGGTGGCGGTGGGAATGGTGCCCGAGGACGGCGCCGGCGGCTACTACACCTACGACCGCTACTACACTTGGCTCGCGTCCGAGTACCTGGTGGACGACCTGTCGGAGGTGGTGCGCAGCGCCGCCTTCGCCGCGGCCGTCTCCGAGGAGCTCGCCACCCGCGGCATCACCGTGCACCCGGGCGAGATCGCCGGCGCCACCGTGCCAGTTAAGCAGCACCGCATCCTCACCATCAGCGTGGGTGGCGGGGATCCGGCGCGGGTGCAGGCCATCGCCGAGGCGTCCGCCACCGTTATCGGCCAACGCAACGCCGAGTTCTTGGCCCAGTTGGGCAGCGAGAACGCCGCCATCCACGTCATAGACCCGCCCGCCGTCGGGCCGGTGCCGCCCTCGCTGCGCCAACGGCTCGACCTGCCCATGCGCCTGGCCCTGGCCCTCGTCGCCGCCGTGGCCCTGGCGTTTGTGCTCGACTATGCCGACGATTCCATCCGCGACGGGCGTGACCTGCGTCAGCTTGGGCTCCCTCTGCTGGCGACCCTACCGCGCCCACGTCGGGCGGGCCTGCTGCGGGACCGCCGCTAGAGCCGGCGCGGCGGCAGACCGAGCCTCCCGCCGCCGTGACCACCAGCAACGAAACGGAGGCGCCATGCAGCGCTCGGACTACACCGCCGCCAACCTCCGCGCCTGGGACCAGGCCGCACCGGTGCACTCCCGCCACCGCCTGGACCAGTGGCTGACCGAGTTCTCCCAGCCGGGCTGGAGCTGCCTCGACGAAGTCGCCACCGGCTTGCTGCGGGGTATCGGCCTGCGGGGGCGAGTCGTCGCCCAGCCGTGCTGCAACAACGGGCGCGAGCTTATCTCCATCGCCAACCTGGGAGCGTCGCACTGCCTCGGCTTCGACGTCTCGGCCGCCTTCCTGGAACAGGCGCGCCAACTGTCCGACGTCGCACACGCTCCCTGCGAGTTCCTGCAGACCGACGTCTACGCCATCCCGAACCGGTTCGACCGCTGCGCCGACCTCGTCTACATCAGCATCGGCTCTCTGGGCTGGATGCCCGATCTGCCGGCGTTCCTCGATGTGGTGCGGCGGCTGCTGCGTCCCGAGGGCTGGCTGGCCATGTACGAGATGCACCCCATGCTGGGCATGTTCGACAACGAGGAACAGGACCCTCCTCCGCTGCGGCACTCCTACTTCCGGCGCGAACCCTTCGTCGAGACCGACGGCCTCGACTACTGGGAGGGCACGCGCTATGAGTCGCCGCCCACGTACTGGTTCCAGCATACCCTGGGCGACATCGTCGGCGGGGTACTGGACCACGGCTTCCGTCTGCACTCGTTTCGCGAGTACGACCACGACATCTCGGGCGCGTTCGCGTACATGGACCGGCTGACCGTGCGGCCGCCGCTCTGCTTCACCCTCACCGCGCAGCTAGGAGGCGACGGATAGATGCTGGCTAAGGTAGCGTCCTGCGCTCTCGTCGGTCTCGAAGGCGAAGTCATCGAGGTGGAGATTGACGCCTCACTCCGCGGCCTGCCCAGCCTCAGCATCGTCGGCCTGCCCGACGCCGCCGTCCAGGAGGCGCGGGAGCGGGTGCGCTCGGCCCTGATCAACAGCGGGCTGCGCATGCCTCGCGGGCGTGTGCTCCTCAACCTAGCCCCCGCTGACCTGCGCAAAGAGGGGCCGTCGTACGACCTCCCCATCGCCGTCGCCCTGCTGGTGGGCTCGCAGCAGCTCCTTGCCGACATCGCCGACGCCATGTTCATCGGTGAGCTCTCGCTGGACGGTAGCCTGCGCCACGTGAACGGTGTGCTGCCGATGGCCAGCGTCGCCCGCGCCCACGGCTACAAGCGGCTGTTCGTGCCCGCGGTGGACGCCGCCGAGGCCGCCCTGGTGGATGGCCTGCAGGTGTACGGCCTCGCCGACCTCCTCGGCCTGCTCGGCCACCTCCAGGGCGAGCTGCACCTCACCCCCACCGAAGCGCAGCCGGACTTGGACGTGGACCAAGTCGGCCTCACCGACATGGCGGAGATCGCCGGGCAGGAACACGCCAAGCGCGCCCTGGAGGTTGCGGCCGCCGGCGGCCACAACGTTCTGCTCAGCGGGCCGCCAGGGGCCGGGAAGACCTTGCTCGCCCGCTCCGTCCCCGGCATCCTGCCCAGGCTGACCCTGGACGAGGCCCTGGACGTGACCCGCATCTACAGCGTCGCCGGCCTGCTGCCCGAAGGCGAGGCCCTCGTGCGGCAGCGGCCCTTCCGCTCCCCCCACCACACCATCAGCCACGCCGGGCTGGTGGGCGGCGGCACGGTGCCGCGCCCGGGCGAGATCAGCCTAGCGCACCGCGGCGTCCTCTTCCTGGATGAGATGCCCGAATACGACCACCGCAGCCTGGAGACGCTCCGGCAGCCGCTGGAGGACCATCAGGTGACCATCTCCCGCGCTCGCGGGGCCATCACCTTCCCCTCCAACTTCATCCTCATCGGGGCCATGAACCCCTGCCCCTGCGGCTATCGTGGCGACCCCTACCACGAGTGCACTTGCTCCGCCGCCACCATCGCCCGCTACCAGCAGCGCCTCTCCGGCCCCCTGCTGGACCGCTTCGACCTCCACGTCGAGGTGCCCCACGTGGAGTACGAGAAGCTGAGCGGCGGCGGGCGCGCCGAGCCCTCGTCCGCCATTCGCCAGCGGGTGGAGGCGGCGCGCACCCGGCAGCGCGAGCGTTTCGACGGCACGCCGCTGATCACCAACTCCGAGATGGGCCCGGCCGAGGTGCGCCGCTTCTGCGCTCTGGACAAGGAGTGCTCGTCGCTGATGCGCGCCGCCATGCAGCAACTGCGCCTCAGCGCCCGCGCCTACCACCGCGTACTCAAGCTGGCGCGGACCATTGCCGATCTGGCCGGTAGCGAGGGCATCGCGACGGTGCATCTCGCCGAGGCGCTGCAGTACCGGCAGCGGGGGATGGGGTAGTGGTGCTGCCTGACCAACTCGATGCGTCAACGGGAGCATAGATGCAGACCGTCTTCAGCCACATCGTTCAGAAGCGTTTCTCCCAGGTCAACGAGGACATCGCCACTGACGCGCTGGCGTTCATCCTCCAGTCTAGTGACCACGCCCGAGCCGGCATGATGAAGCTCCTGCGGGGCCTGGACGCCACCCTTCCCGATCTCACCTTCCGAACCCAGCAGACCGAGGGCAGCATCCGACCCGACATGTGGGGATATGCCGGTGACGAGCCCCACGTCTACGTGGAGAGCAAGTTCTGGGCCGGCCTCACCGACAACCAACCGGTGTCGTACCTGGAGGCGCTTGCCTCCTACCATCGTTCGGCAATCCTGCTGGCCGTCGTTCCTGAGGCGCGCGCCCAGTCGGTGTGGCGCGAGTTCGTCCACCGGCTGCTGGACGCCGGGGTATCCTCATCCTCACTTCAGCCTCCGGCGGGGGTCGTCCACTACGCCCAGACCGGCCTCGGACCCTTACTGGCGCTCACGACCTGGCCGAGACTACTGGCCGCCCTCGAAGTCGAGGTGGCCGGCCACGAGGCCACCAAGGCCGACCTCGCCCAGCTGCGGGCTCTGTGTGACGCCGCCGACAGCGACGCCTTCCTGCCGATCTCAGCGGCGGAGGTCACCGACCAGCGGCTGCCTGCGCTCGTGCTGCAGTTGGGCACAGTCGTGCAGGCCGCCGTCGAGCGTGCCGCCAGCGACGGTTTGCTTGGGCTTGGCGGGATGCGGCCGACGGCATCATGGGATCGCGTTGGTCGCTACGCGAAGTTCGTCGGCGATGGTGGTCCCGGCTGCTGGCTGGGCGTCCGCTTCGACCTATGGCGCCAGCATGGCACCAGCCCACTGTGGTTGGTCTTTCCCAGTGGCGCCTGGGGCCGAGCCCAGGAGGTCAGTCAGGCGCTCGAGGGTCGGGCGGCACAAGACACAGTTGCGGCTGTGGAACCAAGCGGCGCCTACTGCGTAGCCCTAAGAATACCGGTGGGCGCGGAGAGGGATGAGGTAGTCCGCTCCATCGTCGCCCGACTTCGGGAGATGGCACTACAGCTCGTTGCGCTCCCGCCGCGGGAGTATGGGGCCGAACCAAATGACTGACCGTCCTGACCTGCCACCCGACCTGCAGCGCTTCGTAGACTCCTCGGCGTGGACATACGCCAAGACCATGCCCGAATGGCCGCACGA